>WLWD01001466.1_pt1 | contig 38793 bp, 24 predicted proteins | sample 6712731 | NCBI WGS metagenome assembly WLWD01 (sample SAMN12718690, study PRJNA576275) | sponge metagenome | isolation source: marine sponge | host: Mycale hentscheli | place: New Zealand: South Island, Marlborough, Capsize Point | collected 2014-11-01
GTTAGCACTATGTGTGTGTGCACAGTGTTAGCACTATGTGTGCAGTAGTACTTCGTGAATGCAGTGTTAGTATTAGTACGTGTATGTACAATGATAACAGTATGCATGCCTAGAGACTTACCATTATTCTCTTCTTCAATCAAGAACACCAGAACCTCAGCACAGATAGCAGCAGCCCAAGCACCATGAAATCTAGGAAATGGAAAAAAAAAAAAAAGGTTATGGCAATATTAATTCTAATGGAAAAGAAAATTAGTTATCAAGCCAAGCAAATGAAGCACCAAAGGTGTGAACCCTCAGCGCTACTATACACTAGCTAGCTATAACAAAATAATTTCTCAGACCGAAAAAATAATATATTTGGCTATTCCTAATCAGGTATCAATACAGCTCAAGCAATGAAAACATAGATGTAGCTAATTGCTGTCTAAAGAAGTAGCTAAACATGCAGGAGACTCTCACCGGTATATAGTTTCAACGTAAAACACCTGAATTCCAGCTCTCATTAACTTTTCAGTATGAAGCAAAAACTAACGTGGGAAGAAAAAGAAATTATTTGCCCATGTGATTGCGACATGACGATAGGGGACATTACCTACAAAAATTTGAACCTACACGGAGCAGACAGCTTGTTAAATCATCATCCTGAGCAAGATCATACTTAAATCAACAGTTAATTGTCAGTAATCTCCAAAATCAGCTGACAGACAGACAAATAGATGGGACGACTACTATAACCCACTTGCGCATGCGCGCTGAGGGCTAATAATAACAATCTGGCCAACGGCACCAATATCATTGCATACTACAGAACCACTAGCCTCAGATGATACTTGATACTTTATAAATATATATCTCTGTTCTATATGCAACAGCACAGGCCACCCAACACTTTCATACTTGTTTCAACTCTAGTGTTATAAGGGCCCAAAGAGTGGGAGCTGGAGGACAACTTGAGGATGCTAGGGAAGGTCTAGTACAAAAGAATAGCCAAGTGAAGGGTGCATGGTAAGGTCATAAGGTAAGGGATAGCATCAGCAGATGAGCAGTGCAATGAGACTGTCACTAATAAAGCATGTATAGACTTGCCAGCAAAGTGTGAGCATCAACCAAGAATGGGTCAAAGCCATAGTCTAAAGAGACAGCCAAAGCAGCCAAGGGAACGCACCACTACAAGTTTACCCTAATAATGCCCACCCTGTAACAAGTAATAGGAGAATATCAGTAAGTCTTCAACTTTTTGGTTGGACATAAATCCAGTGTGGTAGACTCAATGCAGGTGAACCTAAGTCATGCCCCAAAACAAAAACAAACAAACAAACAAACAAAAAAACTCTGGAAAGATTTGTACCTAGACAATAAAAGAGGCAGGGCCACCAACATTATCACTATTAGGGATGAGGCCTGGTTATGTTCACACCCGTTATCAACTTACTTCATGACACTTGCTTCGCCAACATCTTGTATTGACTAGCCTTGATACATCAGCAGTATGTTGCTACCTGCAAAATAAGCCAATGGGAAATGCCATCACTACTGGACAAGATAATACAGTTGAGGTCCTGCTGTATAAAAATTACATGGATATAATAGCTATATGATTCCATTCAATTTTTATAGTTGTGCCGCCATTCCATTTAGCTACTCTAGTCTAGCTATTAGGTAGTTGGGCAGAGCCCGACCTCTGCTGAAGGGAGAGGTCGGGTAACAAGCCTATATCCGGGTTTGTTCCTGCTGAGTCAGCTAATCATGACGTCATGAGCCGATTGTGTGGGATTTACGATTTGTGGCCATTCTTTTCACCCACGCACATTTCTTGCTCCTTTTGCTCCTTGTGTGTACGTATATTTCTGCGTAGGCGTATTCCTGTCCGCCCACCCATTCCCTTAGCATTTAACCACACTGCAATCTGATTGGACTGCAACGTACGTTGCAGCAGGGAACAAACCCGGGTATAGGCTTGTTACCCGACCTCTCCCTTCAGCCGAGGTCGGGCTCCGCCCAACTAGCTATTAGGTGAGCGAATTTTTAAATTCACTGATATTATTACGAGTAAGTGACAAGTAGTACCCTTTAGACACTTGCTAACTAATGATAGGATTAGATGGAGGGACAAACATACAAGCCTAATGCAGCTGTCTTGTGAAACCACTGAAGATGACTCTAAGATATATATGTCGAGTTTACATAGCAAACAACCGGTTTCCATTTTTTGTCAGACTTACATACTAGCAAACTCAAACAGGCACCTTGTACACACTATTTGTCTCAAACTACTTAAGAAACTAGTGTACAGAATTATTAGACAGTCCTCCTCTCCCAAATCACTAGAGTATTACTAGATTGGCATTACTATTTTTTAAGGGGCAAAGCTTTTAACTTACTCTTGAAAGCTGAGTGTGATACTTTCATTTAACCGAACCGCCATAATGAAAAGTTAGTCTCATGTACCGATTCACTTTACCAATCGCTAATCGAGTGTAGAGGTTCCAGGTTGGTAAAGGGTCTCGCCCTCCCCTCGCTTTATTATCTAGCTTTTTTGCGTTGAGCCACGGGGCGGTTACGGGGCTACTAGCTAGATTACTGAACTCAGTCTTGGTAGCAACCGTGACAGAACAGTGAGTAAAGCCTACACAAACCAAAAGCGGTTGATTTAAATTTACAGCTTCTTACCCAATGCACGGATGATCCTTGTGTCTTACAACTAATATATAGTTTGTTTCGAGTTCATATTCAAGGGTTTTTGTACGCACCTGTGCTAATCAATTAATTGGGTAAAGGGATTTACAACTACTTAACGGCTTCTCAAAGTGGTTTGGTAAAGCGTCACCTTTTCAATTACTATGGTAAGTTGATTTGTGCAAAGACAAATGCTGTTTTTACTTTCTTGAATTGAGTTGACACTTTTACCATATTAAGATGTAAGCTGCAATCTCAGGTTTTATTTAATTGTCTCCTATTTTTTTTTAAAGCCAAGACTATCCCTGGCATGAAACCAATGAGACTCAGGTTAATGTTAATGTCATAATATAATTTTAATAATTATTAGAAATAACCACATATACATATTTAGCTGTCTTGTTCTCAAACTTAGCTATCAAGCATGCCTTGAAATTCTTCATTAGAACTTTAAGCTCTTCAGCTTCCTCGTTGTTAGTGCTGTGAATAAAAACATTAAAATTTAGTAAAGCTAGCCACTATGAATATAGCTTGCACAATGACGCATAAAGTGTGCTTTATAGAATCTTGCCCACTAAATTGTGAACCACATAAGACCAGCATAATGATATGCACATTAATTTTAAACATTCTATAACTTTTTTCTCAATGAATCCACAGCAATTCGTAAAAATGAAGATTGGCTATGTATATAGCTATATTCTATATCTAGAGTACTATACCCTACGACTATAGAAATAAAAAAAACAACTCACCACCAGAAGAGTAGTCGTTTCTAAAAAGTGCTCCAAGAGAATTCAAATTCTTCTCACTTGCTATTAAACAATAGCGAACTATACTAAACAATAGCGAAACCTTACCCATTGTCATTCGGTAAGGGGTTTTCCAGCCAAACGGCGATGTCATGGTGACACTGTACCACTTTCGCAGCAACCATTGGTACGGGTCGCAAATAAAATTAATTCATCTATTGTATTGCTGTATTTATTTATTTATTCAATCATTGATTATTTCATGTTTTATTGTTATGATAAATGAAAAGATGACAAGTTTTCTCACCACTAATCTAGACAATAAAGACAATGAAAAGCAATTGAGTAAAATATCTAAAAGTGAATAAATAAAAAAATCCAAGCAATTATTGTTTGCTGGTGTAGTTAAAAATTGCCACTGCCTTCTTCCCTGCACTTCTACAGAAAGCCTCTGGAAGAGATGGCTGGTGAAATTTTTATCACCTGATTCGTGTGTCAGGCAATTTTCCCACTCTAAAAAAAAAGGCAGCGAGTTGAGGCTAACAAGCCACTGAAATAGATAAATAAGTTAATGATTTTAATTAATTTATTTCATTTCATATAATAAAGAATCAATTATTCATTTTAATATAAATATATATATATAAACAAGTAAATGAATACAAATAACAATAAATAAATAAAATTTCCAGCCCTTTGCTAGACATCTTTTGAGTGTGATTATTAATTATATTTCTCCGTTATTAACTATTTAATTAATTTAATTAATTTTTGATTTAAATACTTTTCACTTGTAATTTTCATTATTCATCAACAACGTAAAATAATAACTAAATTAATTAAATAACAATAAATAAATAAATTTCCAGCCCTGTGCTATGTAGATATCTCTTGAGTGCGATTATACATTTTACTTCTCCTATTTAATTAATTTTTGATTTAAATATTTTTCACTCATAATTTTCATTATTTCATCAACAATGTAAAATAATAACTAAAATTAATTAATTAATGAAATATACAAATGAATAAATAAATTGAGTATATAAATAAATAAATAAATATAAATAGATAAAGAAATAAATAAAATAAATACACATACATAAATAAATAAAGAAATAAAGAAATAATTAAAATAAATACACACATAAAATAAATAAATAAATAACTAAATAAATATGAATGAACTAATCAATAAATAAATAAACAAAGATAAACAAGTAAGTAAATAAAGAAATAAAGAAAGGAAGCAATAAAATAACAAATGAATAAACAAATAAACAAATAAAAAATAAACTGTTATTGTTATTATTATTATTACTATTATTATTATTACTATAATTATTATTATTATTACTATAATTATTATTATTACTATAATTATTATTATTACTATAATTATTATTATTATTACTATTATTATTATTATTACTATTCTTATTACTATTACTATTATTAATATTATTATTATTACTATTATTATTATTATTACTATTCTTATTATTGTTATTACTATTATTAATATTATTATTATTAATATTATTATTATTAATTATTATTACTATTATTATTACTATTACTATTACTAGTATTGCTATTATATTATTATTATGATTAGTTAGCTTATTGAACAAAATAAATCAATCAATCAATAAATAAGTAAATAAATAAATAAATACGTAAATAAATAAGTAAATTAATTAATTAATTAATGAATACCTATGTGAATAAACAAATAAATAAATAGATAATAAATAATTATATGAACATAGATAAATAAATAACTAAATAAATAAAAATAAATAAATGAATAAATAAATAAATAAATAAATAAATATTTATTATTGTTGTAATTGTACAAATTAACAGTCAAATGTTTAATGCTAACTAAGTTTTTATTGTTGTTAACTAATACTTATTTGGAAATTATAATAAAAAACTTGATTTTGTCAATTAAATACTGTAATAAATAAATAAATAAATAATAAATAAATAAATGTATAAATAAGTAAAATGTTCATAAATAAAACATAAACATGTAAAATAAATAATTAATGAATAAATAAACTGACTTTGTAATCGAATAAGAAAGAATTAATACTGAGTTGGTCCACAAACAGTTTTCAAATTTGGGTACAAGAAGTTTGCAAATAGTTCACAGTTCAGTTCATGAACACTTTGTTAACTACCATGTGTACTCCTACTCAAAAAGTTTACAAGTAGTTTGCAAGACTGTCATTGTGAACCAATTGTGTATATATTGGCAACCACTTGTAAACCTCAAACATTTGTTAACTTAGTGGAAACTACAAGTTCACAATTTGTAAACTACCCTTGTAAACTCGGGCTTTTGGCCCTGTGAAAGTTCCAGGCAGATATCCTCTCACTGCTTCCAGTTTCACCACACTTAGAAAAGAGCAGTAAGGATTAATGTTTGCCCAATCTTGTACCTACCTAGAATTGTGGGTATAGTATTAGTCTGCGTGTGGCCTGGCTGGTTCATTAGCCTTTTGTTTTGAAGCCCATCACTTAGAGCTACTATTATTTATTCAAATCCTGTCCATAATTATTTTTAAGTTTAGACAGTGTGAAGTTTAGTTTCATTTCATAATTAACTAAATTGAGTGTTGACGTTATTATTCATAAATACCTGTAGTTATCATTATGATAAATATACATACAGGCAGTTTAAAAAACTAAGCCATTAATGTGGTGGTGCACAGTAAGTATCTAACATACCTTCTATTATAAACAATGGTGATGTCACTGAAGTTGGTGTATCAGCATTACTAGCAGTGTATGTGTAACTTCCAGGTAGACGTCCTATCACTGCTAGAGCAACTCTATACATTCTCATCTCACATGGTCCAGTACCTACAATAGTGTCTCCTCCTCCATCAAAGAATGAACTACCACCTGCTAGTCTTGTATATCTATCAACCATAACATTATTCCTTCTCCAAGTCACTGATGTAGCTTGACCTCCTGTAGTTATTCCTTCTATAACTAACAATAGGTTATCTCGATCAGCTAATTGTGTTGCTGGTTCATCAGGATCTAGTTGTATAGGAGCAGCATTAGTAATGGCACCTACAATCACCACACAAGTTTTAGTTTACAAGTAACAGAAAAGTTGCTGCAACAAAATTGTGCATATGTGTACGATTAGGTTTATTTAATATTCTAAACACCCAACATAAACCTTTACCCTACATTTAGACTTTTTGCCAGGGTCCTCCTCAGGGGTCAATAAGGTTTAACCTTTATGGTGATTAATAAAAAAAAATGTAGACAGGTCCGTATTTTCAAAATTCATAACATGGAGGCACTTGTGGGAAAAGTTGTCAGACAGTAATTTTTAGACCTATTTGACCTGCTCAATCCAAATATGCTGTCTGCCAAACTTGTAACTTATTAGTAAATATGATAATAAGATGTTTATACTGGAGCAGTTTTATTTCTTCCATTTATAAATGCAATGATGTTTTGTGTGAAATGATGTATAGTAGAGTGAATCTGTTCTCATGTATTTGGCACCAAATGAAGCATGTGTTGTTAGGCTTTATTTGCTACTAATACTGCTGGATTCTTCAAGGTACAATGCCTCATGAAACAGTCAAAATGGGAAAAAAAATGTGTATGTTATATTTTCTTTTGTCTCACTTTTTTTGACAATGTTGAATTCAAACACGCATTGTTTATATTTCACATAAGTGGCCCCCAAAACAGGAATGATAAGTATATAATGATAGCTGTAAATCCCAACTGTCATGCAGTGATGCAAATGTCATGGACTTGTTTTTAAACCTTATAGAAGAAGACAATAGTCTTTCTTACAAACTGATTTAACCATTCTTGGCCTTTATTATGTGAACATTTTAAACATTAAGCTCCCAAGCTGTTCAAAGCCACAAACCCTAAGCACCCTTTCACAGATGTCCCAAGATTCAAGTTAAGGGGTTTGGCTCAAAATGTGCAACTGCCGAGCACATGCTCAAGGCTGGCCACTATATAGAAAACCAGTTCTGGGCATGCTCGCAATGACATGACCATGACACAGCATAAAATACACACACAAACATACATCTAATTGATTAGTTCACAGCACTTCACACCTAACGGCTAACATACAGGGAAATATGAATATGGGAATAATAATATAGTTCATAGTCTGTAGAATGGGGTGGAAGGCGGGGCATTACACCACAAGTAATTTTTAGACATATTTGACCTGCTCAATCCAAATATGCTGTCTGCCAAACTTGTAACTTATTAGTAAATATGATAATAAGATGTTTATAATGGAGCAGTTATATTTCTGCCATTTATAAATGCAATGATGTTTTGTGTGAAATGATGTATAGTAGAGTGAATCTGTTCTCATGTATTTGGCACCAAATGAAGCATGTGTTGTAAGACTTTATTTGCTACTAAAACTGCTGGATTCTTCAAGGCACAATGCCTCCTGTAGTTATTCCTTCTATGCTTAACTCTAGATCATTACGATCTAGTAATCATGGACAACAATTATCAATATTTATGGTACCACTAGTGATGGCACCTACAAACATCAGACAACACAGAGTCACAATAGTGCTGTTAGAAACACTGCACTTGGAACCAGAAATCTCTCTCACTAAATCTCTAATTATCTGCTAACTTTGTACAAATACATTTTAAAAATGAGTGATACTGAACTTCAAAACATAACAAATTTTGCATTGAAATGTTTACTTAAAGAATAAATACCATGACAATACGGATTGGAACACAGATGTATTAATGATTAACAGAGATGGATTAACGAATAGGGAGTAGGAGGGAGGTGTGGCAAGAAGCAAAACTAGAAGCCACAGGAGTGCTCTGTAGGCTGTCAACAGAATCATCACTGACCCACAAGAGAGAGGAAGGGAGTTGCAGTTAACTACACTGAGAAGCTCTCCTACCGTCCAACACCCAAGATTTCTGAGGGTTTGTCTTCGTAAACTCTTCTGACAAAGTAATACAAGTTTGAAGTGGACACGTGAAGACTGAATCAGGTGTATTAGACCAAACAATATAATATATAGAAAACTACCTGTCACACCCTCTTCCTGAAGTGCATGAAATTGAAATACAGCAAGTGATAAGTTGAGTCGTGTGCATGAACAAAAAAGGCAAAAAGAAAGGTGTGAGGATCAGAGAACATATGCATTGTCAGCAGAAAGCAATGATCCTTGTATGTGGAATCCTGCTTGTTGGTGGGAATTCCACCTCACTTTCCCCAACTGTGGAGATTGGTGTCAGCAATGAAAGAGATTCTGTTTGAAGGAGAGCTGCTCATCACATCTTTGCACTGTAAAGAAGGCAGTTCATCCCAACCTTGTCAAGATAAGACATCTGGCAAAGAATGGTCTTTTCCTTGTTGGTAATGGACTTCAATGAAAAATCCAAAACAGTGAGTAACAAACCATCACCACAGATGAGAATTCTAACTGGTTGAGGTCATCAGTGCCTTGAGTGCTCAGTGATGACTTCAAATTTATGGCCAATCGGATAAACTTTGAAGTGCTGTAGTGATTCCGACTGACTGTAATAGGCTCAGGGACTTTCTTCTGGTTCTTGTAGACTCATAAAACACTCCCAACCCTCTTGAGGAAGCACCACACAACAAGAATAATAGATCAGTAACTTCAGAAATAGTAAGAGCAGAGTGATTAGAAATACTTGTTTTAACATGATCAATATCTGAACACATTTGAGATGACTACAACATTTAGTTAGGTTAAGATATAGTGAAACAGGAAGTTAATGATTTAGTAAATATGCTAATGAGAGATATAATCAGGACAAAAAGTTTACCAAACATAAAAATGAACGCATCTGCATGTTGTTTGAGGTTTAACATCAGATTGAAATCCTCTACATGAGCTTGTGGAATAGAAATACCATGACAATCAACAACTGTTCCCAAAAATTCTAATGAAGTGCCTCCCCCTTTACCCACCTCCCCCCCTCCCTACCCACCTCCCCCCCCTCCCTACCTACTTCCCCCTCTACCCACCTCCCCTCCCCATACCCACTCCTCCCCCTACCCACCTCCCCTCCCCCTACCCACCCCCCACGCACACACACTGAGATGATTTTACAGTAACAAAATTCTTGCATAATTCAATAATATGAGACACATGCTCAGACTATGAATTAGAAGATACAATTATATCATGAATATGTGGAGTGGAAAAGTGATCTAGACAAGACAAATGTTTAGTCATCATCATCTGAAAAGCAGCTGGGGCATATTTTAGTCCGAAGGGAGTCAGAAGGGAAGCTGATGGTATTGAAACTTGCTGAAAGGCATAAAGGAAGTTTTGAGTCTGATGGAATGCTCAAGTTTGGAATAAAATTTAGCCATACCTAGTCTACCAACAACCTCTTCAATTGTGGGAATGTAAAATGTTCTTTCACAATCTCAGCATAAATTTTTTTATAATCAGTGACAATTCTTAGGCCACCATTTCTTCACTGGTGTAGCCTGGAATGCCCAATTTGCAGTGCTAGACTCAATAATTCCACTAGAGTGGCCTCAGCTCCTGTGTCAATGTCCATCTCCGCTGGTAGGTCGTTGACTGTGATAGGAATAGTAGGAGTGGAATCCTTAGTAGTAAGCCAGTTAGCCTTCACTGGGTGTGCTGGCTTCACTTCTAGCTGCTTGTTATCCTCAGATTTCCCTGCATCTTCAGCTGTATTGACTTTAGAGGAACAGTCCTGCAAAGTGGGTAGCTAAGAGTACAGCTGTAAGAATGTAAGCATAACAATCTTATTTTGAATGTATACAAGGTCCTACTGAATCAAAATCTTATTTATTTCCAGCTTTTCCTGGTAACAACATAGAAGGAGATAGGATATAGGGATATACTCTGACTGTATACATATATCCTATGCAGTTGAATATTAGCTGCATCAATGGCTAACAGTATATACTCTGACTGTATACATAATATCCTATGCAGTTGAATATTAGCTGCATCAATGGCTAACAGTATATACTCTGACTGTATACATATATCCTATGCAGTTGAATATTAACTGCATCAATGGCTAACAGTATATACTCTGACTGTATACATATATCTTATACAGTTGAATATTAGCTGCATCAATGGCTAACAGTATATACTCTGACTGTATACATATATCCTATGCAATTGAATATTAGCTGCATCAATGGATAACAGTATAATATACTCTGACTGTATACATATATTGTATGCAATTGAATATTAGCTGCATCAATGGCTAACAGTATATACTCTGACTGTATCCATTAATCCTATCAGTTGAATATTCTGCATCATGGCTAACAGTATATACTCTGCTGTATACATAATCCCTATGCAGTTGAATCTGCTGCATCACTATGTCTAACAGTATATACTCTGACTGTATACATTATGCATTTGAATATTAGCTGCATCATGCTACAGTATTACTCTGCTGTATCATATATCCTAGCAGTTGAATATTAGCTGCATCAATGGCTAACCGTATATACTCTGACTGTATACATAATATCCTATGCAGTTGATATTAGCTGCATCAATGGCTAACAGTATATACTCTGACTGATACATATATCCTATGCAGTTGATATTAGCTCATCAATGGCTAACAGATTACTCTGACTGTATACCTATTCCTATGCAGTTGAATCTTAGCTGCATCAAAGCTAACAGTATATACTCTGACTGTATACATATATCCTATGCAGTTGAATATTAGCTGCATCAATGGCTAACAGTATATACTCTGACTGTACACTTAATATCCTATGCATTGAATATTAGCTGCATCAATGGCTAACCGTATTACTCTGACTGTATACATATTCCTATGCAGTTGAATATTAGCTGCATCAATGGCTAACAGTATATACTCTGACTGTATACATAATATCCTATGCAGTTGAATATTAGCTGCATCAATGGCTAACAGTATATACTCTGACTGTATACATATATCCTATGCAGTTGAATATTAACTGCTAATGCTAGTATATACTCTGACTGTATACATATATCTTATACAGTTGAATATTAGCTGCATCAATGGCTAACAGTATATACTCTGACTGTATACATATATCCTATGCAATTGAATATTAGCTGCATCAATGGATAACAGTATAATATACTCTGACTGTATACATATATTGTATGCAATTGAATATTAGCTGCATCAATGGCTAACAGTATATACTCTGACTGTATACATATAATCCTATGCAGTTGAATATTAGCTGCATCAGGCTAACAGTATATACTCTGACTGTATACATAATATCCTATGCAGTTGAATATAGCTGCATCAATGGCTGTATATACTCTGACTGTATACATTATGCAGTTGAATATTAGCTGCATCATGGCTAACAGTATATACTCTGACTGTATACATATATCCTATGCAGTTGAATATTAGCTGCATCATGGCTATATATACCTATACATATATCCTATGCAGTTGAATATTAGCTGCATCAATGGCTAACAGTATATACTTCTGACTGTATACATATATCCTAGCATTGAAATTAGCTCTCAATGGCTAACATTATTACTCTGACTGTTACATATATCCTATGCAGTGATATTAGCTGCATCAATGGCTGCTAACATAGAATATACTCTGACGGTATAATAATTCCTATGCAGTTGAATATTAGCTGCATCAATGGCTAACAGTATATACTGTGACTGTATACATATATCCTATGCAGTTGAATATTAGCTGCATCAATGGCTAACAGTATATACTGTGACTGTATACATATATCCTATGCAGTTGAATATTAGCTGCATCAATGGCTAACAGTATATACTCTGACTGTATACATATATCCTATGCAGTTGAATATTAGCTGCATCAATGGCTAACAGTATATACTGTGACTGTATACATATATCCTATGCAGTTGAATATTAGCTGCATCAATGGCTAACAGTATATACTGTGACTGTATACATATATCCTATGCAGTTGAATAGCTGCACCAATGGCTAACAGTATATACTGTGACTGTATACATAGATCCTATACAGTTGAATATTAGCTGCATCAATGGCTAACAGTATATACTCTGACTGTATACATATATCCTATACAGTTGAATATTAGCTGCATCAATGGCTAACAGTTCTCTTCTTCTTTCTCTGTTTTTATCCCTCATTTTTCCTCACATTGTTTTTGTTTTTTCCTTATGTTAAGGATTTTTCAGTGGGGGGCTCAGAATTAACCTAAACTCTAACCACACCCATTTTACCACAACCACACCCCTTCCATAAAGTCACACCCCAAAGATGTTTGGTGAAATCAGTCAGCTTGACACTTTATTCCACCATGATGATGGAGTGACAAAACTGAATAAACAAATGAAATTACAAATGAATTGAAGTGAAAAAAAAAATTAATACACTTAAAACAATAAACTTGCATATTCTATTTTACATGGAGGCTTGTTTAGATATAGTCTACAAACTCTATCAATGTCTATTTCTATTTCATAATTGATCAGATCTGAGCTAGTGCAGAAAGTCTTTCTTATTTATGACTCAATTGGACTCCATCTTATAGTGGTCCTATTTTACCACCTTGAGGAATATCCACTGACCACTTTAGAATACATCCAGCCCAACCAGAAGTCAGTCCTCTATCAGTTTTTGTGCTCCCTGTGAGCTCAGTGAGCATATTATTGTGTAAATTACTATAATTTTGAGGGAATAAATATACACCACTAACTGAACATTATATCCAGTTTTTAGAACTGATGTATGAATATCATTAATTTGAAAGAAGGTTCACGTGAACCCCCTGAACCCCCCTCCCTGGCCTATGTCCCTGCAATCCCTGACAAGAAATTATTAAAGCTTCAATATTTTATGCTAAATATTTTGCCTGCATTTTTGTAAATTCGTTCAAAGATTGTGTTTTGTAATTTCTAATTCCAATCCAAATTAGTGAAGGTCCAGTACACTACAATATAATTTCATTAGTATTAGTGGATGGTGTTCTCTTATTTAGTTAATTACTGATCTCTTAAAGCACTTGAATAAATTATGAATTCTTGATGGATGACCTCAAGTGGTAGTGACAAAATCAATTAGGCTTATTGGGCGAGTAAAGCGAGACTCTCACTAACGAGTCTCAATTGAGATTTTAGTATAAATATATAATACTCATTACTTGAGTCAGAGTGTGATATGGTGAAATATTTCAAGAGCAGGCTAATTTATTTTCATGAGCCAGAGGTGAGTGAAAATCAAGCCTAAGAATGAAATATCTTGCCATATCACTCTGAAGAGTATAGTAAGTGGTTTATTCTACCCTAAATATCTTCACTACATTAGTTCGTACTAGGACCTTAACTCACAAGGTGTGAAATTAGCTGTAGGGGTTCCCCAACCCCCCAGCTTTATTTTAGCAGCTGCTCTATCCTGGGTTAGATAGGCTATAGCAGAGGAAGGTAGCTGTAAAACTTGGAAAAGTGGTGAGCTGGTTGCTATCACTACTAGGGTAATGAGCTTGGCAATACAGTGTGAAATAAGGAGCATGAAATATCATGAGTTATTTCACAGGTCATGTACCTCAAAATATCTTTGTGAAGATTTCTAGGGTGGAGTAAATATATATATATGGTAAAGTTCAAAGAGTCAATGCATGTCCACCCCTGGAGGCTACTTAAAAATGAAAAAAATTGTGTAGGTGCAAGAAATTTTGGAGAAAAGACTTTGAAATAATGCCAGAAAAATAAAGACAAAAGCTATGGAGACAGAAGAGGACAGATGTTCACAGTTAGGTCTTGCAAACTCAGCAGAGTTCATTTTCTATTCTATTAGTGGTGGCGGTAAGTTACCTTGGTTAATGTGTTGTTTGTCCTAGCTATATGGATGCCTTCCATAACAGTACTTGAAAATCCGTTTTCCAATAGTCAAGTCACTAAGAGAATCCAATACGACGCATTATTTACTAGAGCTCTGGTACAATAGAGCATTTTCAATGGAGTGTACTTTGGAAAGGCGGCTTGATAAGCAGAATCCCATGGTTTAGCGATCCTTACCCATCTCGGAAAAAATTTATTGTTTCTCTTAGTGACTTGACTAGAAAATTATTTGCCCAATAGTCAAGTCGCGAAGAGAATACAATGTAAGTCTTGTGCTGGTATATCCAGTCATCAAGTGTATATTATGTGTGTACAAGTGTTGTGTATTGCTATAGAATAGCACAATAAATTAAATGAAAACATTCAACTAACAAAGAAGTAATGTAACTGCTAGCATTCAAATTTGAATTTCAGTCAGACCAGCTTGCTTGCCATTTGTGCTGTAGCACATCACTAGTATTATTGTATTGTATTATCTGTAAAACCTCCCCTCCCCCCCCCCCCCCCTCTCCTTAAAAAACACTACATGAATTGTAAGACCCAGAAGTGCTGGCCCAATAATAGGAGAGGATGGATAAAACTGTGTTGTAATTAAATATAATTATATTTTTACTTGAAGGGGACTAAAGAGCTTGGTCAGTTTTTCCCTTCACAACTGCCCTGGTATTCAAAAACTTAAAATCTTAGCAAAGCTGTATAAACTGGACAATTTTAAGTTACTTCAGCAATAGTTTGGGCACATTAAAAAATACACTATGTGTAACAGTTAGTAATTATCATTAAAAGAATGAAGGAGTTAATTTTACTCATTCTATTTGCAGCTGTAATTATTGTGATAGCCAGGTTATTATTAGCTATAGTATGTCCAAGTTGAGTTGGCCGCAAGAAAAACTTGAATAACTTTAGAACGGAAGCAGCTACACATCCGGGGTTTGCACCATTGGAAAGCTAGCGCCGAAGCGGTTAAAAATATTCCCTCAGTAAACTCCAAAACCGGAGACAAAGTGCTATTCCAAAACTCAATACAAAAGTCTATGGGAATAGGAAAAAACCACAGGTTTCCCACTCAAAACGCGCCCGCTTTTAGTCACGCGGTATGGCTCAATTTATCACGCGGACTGTCTTCATTAAGAATTTTGTAAACAATGAGCGGCTTCTTCTCAGATTGCTGTGTTTCTAGCTTTATATCGCGATTAGCTTAGGTTGCGAGTAAACTGGACAGACGGAGGATAGACGGAGTGTTCTGTTGTTGCAGAGGGTACAGGACCACCTGATAGGATGTTGGTATGATTATTTGTCTACCTGTTCAATAACAAAAATGCCATATAGCCAATATATTTCAGTGATATAGCTATCATTTAGCTAGCAACTTGTAATACAGTCACACTTAGCTGTTTGCGATTAAATTGTGTGCTTGCCAAAGCCGTGTTTATGCCAATTCCTTTTCTTCACTATTATAGATGCAGTTTATTGTAATAATTAGGACCAACTCGGGCAGAACACCAAAGAATTGATAATTTTATTTAACATGAAAGTCTAGTAACTTTAGCTACAAGTTTACAGTGCTGTACTGCTGAATCCTGTGTACATCAGAATATTTCTTGGGACACAGTAGGTAGAATCCACTCATTAATCCTGTTTCTTTAGAAGAACTCCCACCAGTTTGCGTTTTCCATCTGCTGTACATTATCTGTGCATAAGAAACATAAATATCATTGAAAACAGACGAGATGAGCTGTACAGCGCCCGAAAAACTCCATAAACTTCACTAAATTTCTTTCTTTCAATAGTTACAGTATTAGGGCGCACCTGTGCTTCCGCCCCTTTTTCACGTGCAACGTTGACGTTTGCGCGCTTAATTGACTTGGATTCACATGACTAAATTGCTTCCGGTAAAGTACTAAATGCATTCCTCAATTACGGGGCTTGGGGTCGTGCCAACTCAACTTGGACATACTAGAAGTTAAAAGAAACAACAGATGTTGTAGGGATGATATGTTGATTCCATCTTTCATGCCATTTCTGCTTTCTCTAAAACATTTTTTTTAAATAACTCATTAAAAACATGTGCTGTGTATAAACAATAAATATCATTTACACAATGAAGAACTTAATTTACCATGAAAGCATCTACTGGCAGAAAGGATTAAGTTAGAACTTGAGTTCAACTTATTAAACTTGTCCTACTACTTTAAATGATAAAATAATCTTAGGGAGGATATCACTATAATTTTCCTGAATTTGTGAACCTAGACAAATCTCTCAGAGTAAAGTTGTTGTTTTTTTCCTAATAGCACCAATTTAACAACCACCTTATAATTAACACAATAAACTCATGGTAATGTGAAATGATAAGAAAGGCAAATAGGTTGGAGTGACAGAATTGGAGGTTGCTAAAACTTAGCTAGTTGTGTTAACTAAATCCAATCAGCCAGCAATCAAATTAGCAATAGTTACTGCTATTAACAAGTCTAAACTATCTGGTCATTTATAATTATATAGCTAGCATCTAACACAAATAACTAATCTAGATTTCAGTGAGTGTAACTTACATTGTCCATTTGCGTAAGTTGCTACGTCCAGGATTACAATGAACAAGAAGAGTACTCTCGCCATGCCTGTGATGCAAGAATCACTGTACGAGAATTCACTTATCGATACAAGGCTAGCGCTTCTACCCAGGATGCAGGAAGTAATTTCGTAAGCGTTAAAGTATGGTATGGGGAATCGCTAAGTTTACTCGATCTGAAGGAAATGACGATGAAGCGGCACCTTCGCGGTTACGCCTCCTAAAACATCGTTGTACGCGTTTGTTTACATGATAAGGGACTTTGTCTTTGGTGCCGCTGGAAAAGAGAATGCAGTACAAATAACCTTAATTCTAGGTGAGTACTTAGCTAATAAAGCAAGACTTAATGTGCTGCCATAGTTCTAGATTGTACGGTTGTACCACAGGGATGTATACAAGGTTTTTTTTCCAGCCTTCAAACCCTCTTTCCACTTCCCTGCAGCCATAGAAGCCCAGATCCACTGAATGTTACCCAGATTCACGCCAACGGGGAAAAGGCAAGGCTAAACAACGTCACATCCGTACTTCAGATCGAGTGAACTTAGCGATTCCCCTTCTACCACGGCGGCTAGCGCTTCTATCATGGCAGCGTAGCCAGACCCTTTACCAATCGCTACGCAGAAAAGCGTCTGGTAGACTACATTGAGCAGTTTAATTAATATCGAATATTTTCAAACAGAGATGTTTTTGTGGCACCCCTCTAGTTAATGTTTATAAAGGAGAGCGATTATACATACACTCTCTAGGTGAAGTAGACTTTAACTTTTTTAAATAATGCAATTTCTGAGAAAATCATTAATTGCAGATAGGATTCAAGTTTTATTGAGGTGAAAATTGAAAAAACAAAATCTGCAATTGTTATCAACAGAATAAATAGCTAATAATATATGTTAGCTATCACATGAGCCACCACATAATGGCAAAGTGGAGTACACTGAAGTCCAGTATCTCTACACTTGCACTTCTTGGAACATAAGGGAAGTGTTTGGCAGCCACACTCAATAAGGTCGTGGCAAGCACTCGCAATTTCTGGAAGAAGAGTCTATACTGGTTTTCAACCTTCTTCCTGAGTCCAACCAAATCCTTCTGGAAGAGGAATGTTCTGATTCTTCTTAAGGTAAGTTGCCCAGATACTTGCTTGAAACAATGCCCCATTAGTGTGCTCTATATAAGCATCCTGAGTACCAGGAAGAAAACACAAGAGAAGGTAAAATTCATCTTGTAGAAATAATACATGAACAGCTAAACTTACCTGTGTTGGTGGGAGACTATTGATGAAATTTTCCTGCTTTGAAAATAAGTCTTGCCTTAAATCATTTACACTTGTGATTGATGTGGTCTTGTCATAAAGGACACATATAAATCTTTCAATGAGTTTAAAGCACATAGTATTCTTGTTGACCTTCATGAACATGGTCTTGTAATACGTACTTAAAAGCTACAGAGGATATGCTTTACAGGCAACTCACGATGATCAATAACTGTGGGATCTCTGATGATACCTGTGCAATTATATAATATATGAAATGTATATTGGCAAGTGAATTTTCAATTTGTAACACCCAATTCTAGCTAATACTAATACTAGTTTGTAGTGTCTACCATCTTCCTGCTTCTTACTTGTGTACAAGTTTGTAGCCCTGCAAACACAGGAAGAGGTGGTTCACGAGCCTAGGTATGTCGAAAATTAATAGAATTTGTACTGAACTTGGTGTTAAAATAATATAGTAATTGTGCTGTGGTTAGGGAAGCTTGAGTGTCATGGTTATGCTACTTTTTGTACTGGAACCATTAATCAATAAAGAAAAAACAACAACAACAAACTTCACCATAGTATGTGCTGCATTACTTTGGAAGTCCTGTGAAAACCCCCAGTAAATTAATGATTTTCATTCCCATGATTTCTTTTTTAAGTACTTTTACCAACTTCATCATTGCAAGTGTTTCTGCCTCAAAATCACAAAAGTCTACCACTTCCTTGAGCATATCTCTTGAACCCTGATTGAAAACAAGTGTAACAATAAAGCGGTCTAGTATTTTTCAATTATATTCAAATAATATTTCTATCACGAACACTACCAGCCTTCAGACTACCAATAGTCACTGAGTTACTGGTAGTAGATTCTGTTCAAGTATGAACTCCATTACAATAGTATTATTCTATGTAACTGTATATATATTTACTGATAGTCTATTGGTAGGTTTAGAGAAGGACAGAGTAGCTGATGTAGCAATCATTGGTTGTAGTACATCTGTAAATATACACATTAGAAACATGTGGTAATTCTCTCCACCACACACTAGAGAACACACACAATACTGTAGTAATCCAGCATAAGTTTCCAGTTTAAGATGAAGATATCATTGGTGATATAACATCTGTAAATAAACATTCAAATTACAGAAATGATAACTGTTGGCATATTGGAAATAAGTTAAAAACATGGAATGTTAAATATAAACCATAGTGACTTTATTTTAGAAAAAAAACACAGACAATTTTTAAGACATCTTATGGTATGCTGCCATTATAGCTAACAGGCAGAAATAAAATCTTCACCTCTGAATGTTGTTCACTAACAGGTTAAACACAATTTGGCAGAAAATTACAACAAAAAATGAAAAAAATAACAGAGGACATAATATTTTCCTTTGGTCTGTCGGTCATTTGATTGATCAGCGAGTCAGTGAGTTAGTTACTCAGTCAGTCAATGCTTGTAAGAAAACCATGTTGCAGCATGACACAAGAAATACCTGTGCCATCATCACTGTTGTAGAATGAGCAAGGGGCTATCTATGAGAGGTAAGTACACAATCTCTTTCTTGAGTTAAAAAATAGCCTCGTTCCCTGGCAAGTTGCACTTTCTTTTAAACACCTGTCACATATCTGCAAAACATTATATATAGATCAGCTAACCTTGGTTCAGCAATCATCTCAAGTACTTCAACTACCCCAAAGGTAATGCCTCTAAATCCACCTAGATGTTACTAAATTCACCAAAGAAAAAACACTATATTATGGTGAAACATGGTACCTATTATAATGATTACAAAATTATAACAGAATTATGTGTGTATAATTTTTATAATCAGGATCACTTATGTTTTCTATAGTGAATTAATTGAATAGGATATTTGGTGACATGAAGAATCTGAAGTTCATTTGTACTTGCTTTATGGCTGCCTATTCATGTTTTAAGCTTATTTCTTGATTCAGTGTATATTTTCATTGTCTGTCCAGTGTAGTATAGGCTCATATTAGGCAGTATTTGGCTTGTGTCAACTTTGCATGAGACTTCGTGGCATTAAAATAACAACTGCAATGCCAAACTTCCTATACCTGGTGCTCTCACAAAATGTTTATGCAGAAAGAATTACTTGCCATGCACTGAACTGTGTCAGTGTGGCACTGTATGCAAAAGAGAAAGACTGTAAACATTGAAACTGAATCTGTTGCCAGTGGTAACGAGTTCATATGCACTACAGAATTATGTTGTACCCTACTTCTAGCACTTAATTCTAAATAGAATGCACCCTTCCACAGGCATAGCAGCAGCAATGTGGTTGCAAAGTTGGAATCAGGACACTGTGAAAAATGCACAATATAATAGGATATTTACAATTACTCAACATAGTTATAATAATGTAATAAGAACACTCTTATAACACTTCCTCATACTAATGTTATAAACTACATTTTATTTTTCTCCTGAATATAGTCATGATATAGGATGTGTCTTAACCTAGCTATGCATTGCTTGTAGGTGCTTGGTTTACAAAATTGAGTAAACTATTACACTAAAGATTTTCTGCATAATACCTTAAGTACAACATTGTAATGTACCATGTTCTACTATAGTTTTACATGTCTGTTTTTTTTTACACCTTTGTTTTACCCATGATCTACTGTGTCTTGTGTCTTGGTGGACTGGGAGGAAGCTTTTGCTGTCTACCCTGGCTTATGCTTCTGGGTAAGTAGTTTTATGGCTAGCGGTCGGTGGGTTTCGAAGTATTTTTTCTGCCTGGGGCATCCCTATCGGTGTTCTCCCGGTGAAGTTGACAACTTGACAACACAATTTGTGTTTCCTGAACAATTTTTTCTAAGGTAGTTACTGTATGAATGAATGAATGTAGGGTGCAAACATGCCCTGAATACTTACACTTGGTAGCACAAATTTCTCCTGGCAAGCAAAGTATGTTCTTTTCATATTCTAAAAGAGATTTACTGTCAAACAATCTGCTGGTATCTTCTAGCAAGGAATAGTTGTTTTTAATAGATTTAAAGCATTTGTGCAGCTCCGTACACTGTGTAAGCTGAAAAATGTTTCTGCATTAAAACAAACTTTTCCATTAACTGAACTTCTGGAGCATGCCAATTTTTTTGAAATGATTCGAGAATACCATTGTATCGTTCAAATGAAAAACACCAGAAAGAGAACACGGGTCCTAAATCTTGAACGCATTCACGTACTTATTTGGAACAAGTTTGTAAGTTGTTCCTATCTTTACAGTCATCCATTCCACTTTCTTTACGGCGTGATTTTTGAGGGTGAGATGGAAATTCAATGAAGTTGCACTTTCAGCTTTTTTTAGAATTTTGAAACCCAGTAATTATGCACTTGTCTTCCTCATAGAGTGAACCATAAGCAGGACACACGCAATAACGTTTTAACATGTTAGTGCAATTTATTTCCCTTTTCAACGAGTAGATAGTTTTAGGGAAGATTAAGGCAAAGTCTTTGATGTTCGCATTTGGCACAATAGTAGACTACAATAAGAAAATGGTGGAAATAAAATTTAATAATTGCCGAACACCTCTGTCAGAAATTCTATAACAAAGTTGAAAAAAAAGAATAAAGTAGCTCAATATAAACTGAACATTTTTTAGATTATCTGACATAGATCTTATTTCTCCATCATTGTCAGAATCGGAATCTGCTTCCCAGATTTCAGGAGCTAACTCTACCTCTGATTGTTCCTCTACTGAAGAATCATTTCTCAGCAGGGTCAAGGGAATCCTGGAAAACAGTTACACTATCCAAACCTTGATCAGAAGTAGTAGCATCTGGATATCACTTGCCAAATTGTCTAACTCTGAAGAATCTGAACTTCTAGATGTGTGCTGGCATGATCTTGTTTGGGTGTGTCTAGAAACAGCAGAGTAGTCTTTGCACAAAGGGCACTCCAATCTGGGACATTTGGAAGCCATAATAAATTGAAGCTGTAAAAATTAATATTATACAAAACTTGCGGTTGTATTTTTGTTCCGCATTATTTAATTCAAGAGCAGAGAGCGATGAGCGAGAGACACCTGTGAAGTGAGAATTGGAGGGCGAGACGAGTCTTATAGAATATCCTTGTTCCTTCTTTTTATTTTTGTTCACATAGATGAACGCAGAATATATTTCAATGATTGTGTTGTTTCTATGTCTTTCAGTTAGAGTGCCAATGTGTATGGTTTACTTGTGCTTGGATACTATAATAATTAATGCAATAACAGATTTCCCTTTAGGTTTAACAGCTTTCTTCTTGATTCAGTCATTCTAAGCTGAAATAATAATAATAATAATAATAATAATAATAATAATAATAATAATAATAATAATAGTAATAATAATAATAATAATAATAATAATAATAATAAGAATAATAAAGAATAATATATAATAGATAAGAATAATAGTAGTAATAAGAGTAATAAGTAATAATAATAATAATAAGAATAATAGTAATAATAGTAATAATAATATAATAAATAATAATAATAATAAGAATAATAATAATAAAATAATAATAAGAAGAATAATAATAATAATAGTAATAATAGTAATATAATAAGTAAAATAATAGTAATAATAATAATAATCAATAATAATAGTTATATAGTAATAATAATAATAATCATAATAAATAATAGAATTAATAATAATAACTAGAATACGTAGTAATACAGTATAATAATAATAATATAATAATAGTAATATAATAATAATAATAGTAATAATAGTAATTAATAGTAATATGTAATAATAATAATAATACAAATAATAATAATAATAATAATAATAATAATAATAATAATAATAATAATAATAATAATAATAGTAATAATAGTAATAATAATAATAATAATAATAATAGTAATAATAGTAATAATAGTAATAATAGTAATAATAATAATAATAATAATAATAGTAATAATAATAATAATAATAGTAATAATAGTAATAATAGTAATAATAATAATAATAATAATAATAATAATAATAATAATAATAATAATAGCAAATTTTCTCAGTTCAGCAGCCAATATGATATTAATTGAAAATTTTCAGTTAAGTTGTTATTGCCTGTCAAAACCGAGAAAATTTGCTATTAGATTTTTCTATTGTTATTTTCATATGCAGTGTTGGATCTAATACTCCACGTAATCTGAGATTTTATTCTGGTAGTAGCCATTCTATGAGGGACCGGCAAGTAATTACTAGATATCATCTTAACGTACAGGATGTATTATCACAAAAGATATCCAATACATTGTATATTATTTACTTGACATCACTTTCTGGTAAATACCTTACCTGAAATATTAATTTGATGTGAAGGATACCTTACCTGGTGCATTTTTTTTATACAAATTCCTTACCTGATGTTGTGGGAGCGCTAGGGACTACTCAGTAGGCTACCACCAGAGTTAAGTCCAGATTAGCTCTTGCAGGTCTATGCTAAGGGCTAGGCTTTTGATTTCCTCTTCCCGGGGCTAAGTATTCGACTCAGAGATATCCCTGTAGCTAGATGTCAGACTTTAGCTCAAAGAGTAATTTCAAGTTTTAAGCACAAGGACAGAACTCAAGAACTAAAGAAAACAGTGATATATATATACAAGTAAGTGATGTGTGTGAATACATGAGAGTTGGGAAAATGTAACTTGATCGGTCATTAATTAGAAAGTAATACTTTTGTTCAGTGAATAGACAATGTACCGGTACATGTTCTACATGTCTCTATTCAACTAATGTGGTGGTTTCCACCACACCTGACTTGACCCAATTATTATTCATGAAAATACATTTAACCTTTTTTTGCCCTATTTTAAAATATATTGTTAGATTCGTTTTCTCTTTCATTACCTTTTGAAACAATGCGGAATGAAAACAAATAAATACTGGATGACTTTAGTTTGTGACAGCTGATTAGTCTCTAATTCAGAACATACCATTCTCAATCAAAGATGTCTAAATAAAAGCAAAGGCAAAATGTGAAGAAAAAAATTTCCATTGTCGCAGGGAAATCAAACCCAGGACCCTCTCCTGGCACTAGCCACTGCCCCGATCGAATATTGTGTACAATCTAAGCTATTGTATCAGCTACCAAATAATGAGGTCCATTTTTATTTCAATGTTTTGATCAATCTGATGGTTGCTAAATAACTTTCGCTACTCTAAGAAGATTATGAGGCCAGTCAGTCATATATATTTATACACAAATATTCAAGGTTGTTGCTTTTATTAGGGCAATGACCTTTATGCTTCTTCAATTTTCCAAGACTTGTAAATTAAATGTGACTTGTTTTAATTACTGTGTACTAACACTCAAGGATATAATTAATTATGCCTTTGAACTTATTTAGAATATGTGACTGGCTTCAATTTCTACATATTGAAACTCGTGAATATTATTACTAATCCCCACCGTACCTACACAACTACATTCTCTGGGAGAAAGTTCCTTCAAAGATTGATCTTATTTCAGTTTATAATTATGGTGTGTTTGTTATAGGAGATTGTGGGATAATATTATGACTGTTGAATAACATTTCAACATTTTGTGTGAAGTAGTTGTCACGACAACATAGCATTTATGTCTAATTACATGACGTTATTATTACCCTGAAATACCATGTAGCCAGATTGTTGTTTATCGCAGGTGTGTACGATTTTTTATTTTTATTTGCTGAAGGAGCCTTCTGATTACTACCAAGTCAGGGAGGTAAAGGAATGGTTTGTACAATATTTAGTGAACGTATTAAAAAAAGAGTAGACTGACCATGAAGACAGACTAATCCCCTACTTGTGATTGCATCATGGTGCCAATGAATTCAGGGCTGTAAATGGACATAATTATACTTATGAGGTAAAGTCGTTCAGTAAGCTATTAAAGTTAAGTATACATTATAAACATAATAGGTAATTGGAGGAGTACAGCGTTGGCATGCCATAAGGAATATTAATACTATGGGAATGCGCAACATAGCCAGTAGGAAATGTGCAATATATGGAAATGACATTCCAAGGATGGCGGCCATGATGTTGGCAAAGCAGCACAACAAATTCAACAGTATTCAATGTTCCACTGGATTTGCAGAACTAGCGGCATGTTGTTGAAAGTTATATTTCGTGCATTTTGCTATGGACAGATGATGGTAAAACTGACTTACCCAGGGAGAGATATCACTCAAAAAAATATATTGCATTTCAGCAAGAATGTTTGGCTTTATTGACAACTTCCTAAATTGTAAGGTCATTTTTTTTGCTATCTATGTTTAATTATATGCTGTATTTAACAGAATCAAACAATTACAGAGCAGGCCATACAGATAGCACTACAGCCTTCTGCAGTCTATCATAAAATGCAGGATGTTTTAAGGAGATATGAGTTGAGAAAGTTAAAAGGCCAAAAAGAAAGATTGATGATTGGAGGAACCCTTCAAAAAGCTCTCCAAGGAAAGCATTCTTTCAAGTTGTCTCACTTCAAGTGTTTCCATGGCTTATTTCTAGCAAACAAAAGCAAGACATTTTCTGGCAAAATGAGTGCAGGAAAATTTCCTGCAAATAATAATGCAGGAAATTTTCTGGTGCACCAAGTGTACGTATCTTTCTTGCGAAATATGTAGAGGAAATTTTATGCTAAAGGGACATATTTCGTCAAACTTTCATGGTGAGGAAAATTTCCTACAACCAATATGAAAAGTTTTATGGTGACCATAATTATGTGTGGGTTTCTTGCAAACAAATAGCAGACAGAGATACTCCTTACATTTTAATACTCTCCTTTATGTATTTTGTCTTCATCATAATTTCTTTCACTTTATCATTAAGTTTGGTATCTTATTGAGGTAAATGGTCTGCATTTGCAGAACCCTTTTTACTTTATGAAAATTATGGTAAGTATTTTTCAAGACATGGCTGCTATCATTTTCATATTTGGAGTATCCACGTGAGAAATATCCAACATTTTGATGCACTTATTTTTATATTGAATATACATACTCTATGAGCGATCCTTCCTACATTTTGCTTGTAATACTCTCGTTCTTGTATATTGTAATGATTATATGAAGAATCTTTCCTGCATTTTGACAGTGTAATTTGTATATCCTGGGAACTAAGAAGGAAATTGTCCTACAGTTTTGATAATTTGTTGTAGATTTAGATAGTGTATTTAAGAAATTTCCTGCATTAAAAAAAAATGAACATAGAAATTGGAAATTCAATTTATTTAACCTTAATTATGACTCCAGCTTGCTTTTTTGTTTTCTTATTTTGTTCGGAGAGTGTTTTAAGTGAGGCTATTGATAATATGGCCAAGAAGATTAAAGCTGAATTAGACTGCATTGAAACTGATAGGAAAATTATTGCCATCATGTTGACCATGATATCTGCTCTTTGAAGCTACACACTAGAGGAAGTGTTGGCCAAAATTAGCAAGATGTTATAGCAATCTGTACTTGGGTGAACAAGCTAGCTACCCTTTTCAAATGACATTGGCAGTGCCACTGGAGATTAAAAAGAACTTGCTAGAGTCATTTTAGTACATTAGGGTACTTATTCTTATCCCTAACTTTTGCACTTCAAGAAATCAGCTACAAATGCGGACATGGTCATACTGGATTGAATTCGGATGCAGATAGTCTGATACAAGGAAGGAATGACAAATGAACCACAAAACAGAAGATGATTCAGATGCATTGTAGGACCCTGTTCTGACCCTGTCGGATGATCCAATGAAGCCAAATCAGCAAAGAGCCTTGTCTTGCTGTATCAGACATTCCTCAACTAATTCTGTATGATGTTGAAATATGCCATGTTGCAGGTTTATATATGACAATTTCATCATAAAAGCTAAAATGTAAGTACCAAGTCTGTATTGTTATTGTTATTACAATTCTCTCCCCATGTTTTAGTCTGTCAATGAAGTCATTCTGGTTGAGGTAACATTTGTTGAAGAACTCCTTGTAGAATGTTTAGACAGAAAATTGCACTCTTTTATATGTTAATAATAGCTGTGGGTACAAAAAAACTTCATTTTTAATAGCTTCAGCTATAACTTTTAGCTGTGTTAAATATAAGTGTTATTGTGTCAGTTTGGGAAGGTAATCAAATTATTTTTTATGGTTTCTGCTAGCTGTACACTAAGCTAACTCTCAGGTAAAATAATTCTAAAGCTTGCTTTAACTAATTGAGTTATAGATTTCAGCGAGTATAGCTAATTACATTGTCCATTTGCATCAGTTGCTATGTCCAGGATTAAAATGAACCAGAGACTCTCACCATGACTGTAATACAGTATGATCCCTATATTCACTTACTGAATAAGGCTAATGCAGTTGGGATCAAGGTGAGGAGTAATGTGGCCTATGACAACTTCTATGTGTGTGGGGGAAGTACACTGTTTACTTATTGTATTAGATTTAAAATTCTGATAATAGTTGATGAAAAAGCCAAGAATAGTATAAAGAAGTGCAGTGTATAATAGCTATAATTTATTAGCTGGTGGATGATCAAACAGCTGTATATATGTTTAATTAAAGTTGCTGAAGTCCTCCTCAGGGGATGATGAGGTTGAACTCTCCGTGGTGATTAGGCTCAGTATAAACAGCATGACTACTGGTGGTATGCTTATTGTTTTTAATATCCTGAAGGCAACTAGACAACTAGCATCCAGGAAACTCTAAACAGCTTTTCTGATGTCTTCCGTATGTGTAGAACATCCTTGATCATTAACTCACATTTCTTAGTGGCTCTGTCTACCATTTACCTCTTCTCACTGAGAGGTCTTCAGCTATTGCTTGACATAAATCATCCAATTAAATAGGAACAGGTAAGAGTTGTAGACAGAGCCACTAAGCACCGTGAGTGAAAAATCAAGGAAGCTCTACACACACAGATGTTATAAAACACAATAAGCTCAATAGAGACATATGCTTAGAGCTTTATGAAGGCTGGCTGTCATGTTTCATGCAATCACCCTCAGGATATATTATACAGGAAGGTGCCACCAGTGTAATCTTGATGCTGTTTATATTGCGTTTAGAGGATTAGTTTCATGGCACGCCCCAACTTTTAGTAGCTGCCTCCACCCATACAACTATACTTTTTTCTAGGGAATGAGAAAACTACAACAATAACATAAGCAGTATTGTTGTGTGTTTTAATAAACAATTTTTGAGATAGGAAGAAAGTAATTTTAGAGCATAATTATTAAGAATCTTCTTATGATTGCTTAATTATGGAATTAGTACTCACCGCTGCTGGGTGGGATAGACTTAACTAGCTCATCACACTATTTTCATGCTGGAGAACATCATTTGTGTATGATAATACTTTTTTTTTTTGCAAATCTATTTTTAGAACAACCTGTTAGCTAGCTCTAAAAACATGATCATGCATCTCTCAGCTGGAATAAATCCTCAAGGAGGTTGTCATCTCATAATGTAAATGACACAATTACCCAATACACCAGCAATCACACTAATTGGTAATTCTAGGGGATACAAAAGAAATAAATGTTCAATTGATAGTTGCTTTAGCCACGCCCACTTCCTTGTGCTGTACATCAAATGCAGTGTAGTAAGACTTTATGAAGAGGTTTCCCAGGATCCAATGAAATGGTCGTGAAGCAGCTGTAGCATCATCCATTCCCCAGAACCCACTGAAGCAAAGAGTGCTGTTAGGTACCTGAGGAATATATACTGTGATTAAAAATTAGTAATTTGTGTCATAATGTATCTGTCAATGGATTGTATCACTTATATAAACATATACATGGTTTTCAATTGAACATTACTAATTACCATCACTAGATTGCCAATAATACAAGGGATGTGTTTCATCACTAATTGTGAGCGAGCGAAATATCTAATGACTATCTGACAGAATAAATTAAAGTAAGCACATCTGCTATATGCTATATGTTATTAGACTGGTTGACAAATGGAAATGAAAGTTCAAGTGTTTTGGTCTGCCACAAGACTACAAGTATTTACTGAATGACAGTATTCTATCACATGAGGTACTAATAAGTATTTACTGAATGACAGTATTCTATCACATGAGATACTAATAAGTATTTACTGAATGACAGTATTCTATCACATGAGATATTAATAAGTATTTACTGAATGACAGTATTCTATCACATGAGATACTAATAAGTATTCACTGAATGACAGTATTATATCACATGAGATACTAATAAGTCACAGTACATCAACTCAAAATAATAACTAGCAAGTACCCCGCCACACAGTGGCGCTTGATGTATTGCAAAGTTAGAATGCAGTAGTAGCTATAAGTTATTTTTAATCATTGTTATCATTCTCTACCATTGGTTAATATCATCAGTGTCTTCTCCTGCTCTCTTTTGTCCAGATATTATCTCAGCTTTTCTTTCCCCCCACTTTTCCTTGTTGAGCTTTCTTCTTGAGCCATGGAGTCCCTTGTCCTGCTTTGTCTACCTCTTGTGCTTCCGAATCTCCCTGTTCTTCTATCATGACTGTGGACTTAGGTTTTGCAAAATTTATGCCTCCTTTTTTGTACTTTTGCCTTCATTTTGTAAACTTACCCTGCCTTTACTCAATAATTTTACTATGCTGACTTATCTCGCTGATACCACCCACAGTTTAGTTGCCCTTTTGCCTTTCTTTTCATACTTTTTCCTTCCTTTTTCAAACCTGTGCCACCTTCTCTCGTCCATTCCACTCACTTTTTAGTTATAACTAATCACTTTCTACTGAATGTGATGACACTATACCAATTCAGGTAATCATGATGTTTTACCAAACTGTTTAAACTCATGAATTATTCATTAATACAGACACACAAGCATATTATTATTGTATAGATAATATCCTGATAATAGTCTATAATGTGTGAACGTCGTTCAGTTTGTAGCTACTTCACTAGCTCACCATCACCAGTTAAACAGTGAAGTTGTACCATATCAGAATATACACTAGCAAAGTAAAGTGAGACCTTACTCTGTGTCTATCCTCTGATTCATTGTGTTTTTTATTCAACATGTCACATGACCCTCATAAGCTATCACATGACCTCTATATTACCTTGATGACATAATCGGCAGCTGTGAGTCGCAAGCGCATTTCTTTGATTACAAAAGTGACTTCAGGAAGGTGCTCCAGAGAAGAACAATCTATTGCATACTAAAAACATACATTGCTTTAACTTTAATAACTAAAACTGATTATAATTTACGGTATCTGGCATGACTTCTTTGGCTCCAAGAATATCATTCAACTTCTTTATTTCATCTCTTGGTCCTACAATGGTGGATGTTCCTGAATCAATCAGTACTGAACATCCACCAAAGCAGAAAGTAGACAGTTTAATTCCAATATAAATACTATACACACGCACACACACACACACATACATATACACACGCACACACACACACACACACACCAAAATTAGTGAATAGAGTGAATAGAAAGGACTGACTAGTCTATGCTAATACTACACATACTAAAACTAGTGAAAGGACTGTCTAGTCTATGCTAATACTATCACATACTAAAACTAGTGAAAGGACTGTCTAGTCTATACTAATACTACACATACTAAAACTAGTGAAAGGACTGGCTAGTCTATGCTAATACTACACATACTAAAACTAGTGAAAGAACTGTCTAGTCTATGCTAATACTACATGCACATACTAAAACTAGTGAAAGGACTGACTAGTCTATGCTAATACTACACATACTAAAACTAGTGAAAGGACTAGTCTATGCTAATACTACACATACTAAAACTAGTGAAAGGATTGACTAGTCTATGCTAATACTACACATACTAAAACTAGTGAAAGGACTGACTAGTCTATGCTAATACTACACATACTAAAACTAGTGAAAGGATTGACTAGTCTATGCTAATACTACACATACTAAAACTAGTGAAAGGACTGACTAGTCTATGCTAATACTACACATACTAAAACTAGTGAAAGGACTGACTAGTCTGTACTAATACTACACATACTAAAACTAGTGAAAGGACTGACTAGTCTGTGCTAATACTACACATACTAAAACTAGTGAAAGTACTGACTAGTCTATGCTAATACTACACATACTAAAACTAGTGAAAGGACTGAGTAGTCTATGCTAATACTACACATACTAAAACTAGTGAAAGGACTGACTAGTCTATGCTAATACTACACATACTAAAACTAGTGAAAGGACTGACTAGTCTATGCTAATACTACACATACTAAAACTAGTGAAAGGACTGACTAGTCTATGCTAATACTACACATACTAAAACTAGTGAAAGGACTGACTAGTCTATGCTAATACTACACATACTAAAACTAGTGAAAGGACTGACTAGTCTATGCTAATAGTACACATACTAAAACTAGTAAAAGGACTGACTAAACTATGCTATTACTACACATACTAATACTAGTAAAAAAACTGACTAGTCTTTGCTAATAGTACACATACTAAAACTAGTGAAAGGACTAACTAGTCTATGCTAATACTACACATACTAAAACTAGTAAAAGGACTGACTAGTCTATGCTAATCCTACACATACTAAAACTAGTGAAAGGACTGACTAGTCTATGCTAATACTACACATACTAAAACTAGTGAAAGGACTGACTAGTCTATGCTAATACTACACATACTAAAACTAATGCTAGTCTATGCTAATACTACACATACTAAAACTAGTGAAAGGACTGACTAGTCTATGCTAATACTACACATACTAAAACTAGTAAAAGGACTGACTAGTCTATGCTAATACTACACGTACTAAAACTAGTGAAAGGACTGACTAGTCTATGCTAATACTACACAAACTAAAACTAGTGAAAGGACTGACTAATCTATGCTAATACTACACATACTAAAACTAGTGAAAGGACTGACTAGTCTATGCTAATACTACACATACTAAAACTAGTGAAAGGACTGACTAGTCTATGCTAATACTACACATACTAAAACTAGTGAAAGGACTGACTAGTCTATGCTAATACTACACATACTAAAACTAGTGAAAGGACTGACTAGTCTGTGCTAATACTACACATACTAAAACTAGTGAAAGGACTGACTAGTCTATGCTAATACTACACATACTAAAACTAGTGAAAGGACTGACTAGTCTATGCTAATACTACACATACTAAAACTAGTGAAAGGACTGACTAGTCCAGTGGCGGCGGAACTGGCCCGGCAGACCCGGCAAGTGCCGGACCAATATTTTTCATAAGTGCCTGACCAATTTTTTCATAACTGCTTTTTCATAACTGCCTGACTATTTCAGTCTCGCCAGCGAGACTATTTACTTAACCACTCTACGTCGGCTCTTGTAGCGCTTTATATTTCATGTGCATGCGCAGTGATATTTATAGAATAGAACTGAAACTATATAACGATACTTACCAGTTGAATTCGACCTGAACTGGTATGGCATCCTGTGGCGACTCCAGCGGTAGCGTACTGGAGCAGTATGTCCAGAGAAGTCAGTTAAGTTGCAAACATGAATTTATTAGTGGAAGTGAGCGCAGGAAGAATTTTTGGATCATTTTAACTTGAGCTAATCATTAATTTTCTTTTATTATTTCAAATTCAAATTTTAATAACATTGTTCCTTTAATACAAAATGAGCTATGAAAATAGAAGGTATGAATTTGCCTGACCAATGAAAAAATGCTTCCGCCACCACTGTAGTCTATGCTAATACTACACATACTAAAACTAGTGAAAGGACTGACTAGTCTATGCTAATACTACACATACTAAAACTAGTGAAAGGACCGACTAGTCTATGCTAATACTACACATACTAAAACTAGTGAAAGGACTGACTAGTCTATGCTAATACTACACATACTAAAACTAGTGAAAGGACTGACTAGTCTATGCTAATACTACACATACTAAAACTAGTGAAAGGACTGACTAGTCTATGCTAATACTACACATACTAAAACTAGTGAAAGGACTGTCTAGTCTGTGCTAATACTACACATACTAAAACTAGTGAAAGGACTGACTAGTCTATGCTAATACTACACATACTAAAACTAGTGAAAGGACTGACTAGTCTGTGCTAATACTACACATACTAAAACTAGTGAAAGGACTGACTAGTCTATGCTAATACTACACATACTAAAACTAGTGAAAGGACCGACTAGTCTATGCTAATACTACACATACTAAAACTAGTGAAAGGACTGACTAGTCTATGCTAATACTACACATACTAAAAGTAGTGAAAGGACCGACTAGTCTATGCTAATACTACACACGTTCAAAACTAGTGAAAGGGTGACTTAGTCTCTATAGCTGCTTATATCTGACTTATAGTTAAACTCCACCTCTCACCCTTCCATCTTCACCGTCCAATAAGAATTGTCCTCTACAGGTATGTATTTCAAGCTTCCTTCATAGTGGGTGGGGTTAGTCCCACCCAGAAATAATTCTCCTCCCCGCTCACCGCTCTCAGAATTCCTATATCACAATAACATCATTTATCTTTACCATATCACAGAATTCAAAAATATCTAGTTTAACAAATAGATGAATAATTTGTCAAACTATATCATTATTATCTTGTGATGATATTTAACTATACATGTTATTTATGTCGAGTCAAATGAAATATTGCAAAGGATGGCTCCCCAATACAGAACCTGCACATAGCAACAGGTATATACCACACACTGTCAGGGATGGCTCCCCAACACAGAACCTGCACATAGCAACAGGTATACCACACACTGTCAGGGATGGCTCCCCAACACAGAACCTGCACATAGCAACAGGTATACCACACACTGTCAGGGATGGCTCCCCAACACAGAACCTGCACATAGCAACAGGTATACCACACACTGTCAGGGATGACTCCCCAACACAGAACCTGCACATAGCAACAGGTATACCACACACTGTCAGGGATGGCTCCCCAACACAGAACCTGCACACAGCAACAGAGATACCACACACACTGTCAGGGATTGCTGCCCAACACAGAACCTGCACACAGCAACAGAGACGACCCCAGAACTTCCCCTGGTGATAATTGGATTATTGAAGAACCAGATCCCATTCAAACTTAATTGTTGTTGAGCTCTGACTAATTATTTGTTTATTATCTACACAACTATTTATGTTGGTGACCTAATTCCTATATTATAAGCAGTTCAGTCTAGTGATTGTTAGAATGGTTGCACTCATTGATTAGTGTGAATTATTTGAAACACTTGAATTATTAACCACATTACTGAGAATTTAGAAAACTAGACCCTCTGCGACAGGCAAAGAACCAACCAGTGAACCAGTGGCAGCTGAACAAACTGTCAGAAATATAAATGATGAATGCTCAATATTTCCTATAGCAGAGACACAGGTTGATGAGTATAGCAGAGACACAGGTTGATGAGTAAAGCAGAGACACACGTTGATGAGTATAGCAGAGACACAGGTTGATGAGTACAGCAGAGACACAGGTTGATGAGTATAGCAGAGACACAGGTTGATGAGTATAGCAGAGACACAGGTTGATGAGTATAGCAGAGACACAGGTTGATGAGTATAGCAGAGACACAGGTTGATGAGTATAGCAGAGACACAGGTTGATGAGTATAGCAGAGACACAGGTTGATGAGTATAGCAGAGGCACAGGATGATGACTATAACAGAGACACAGGTTGATGAGTATAGCAGTGACACACAGGTTGATGACTATAGCAGAGATACAGGTTAATGACTATAGCAGAGACACACAGGTTGATGACTATAGCAGAGATACAGGTTGATGACTATAGCAGAGACACAGGTTGATGAGTATAGCAGAGACACAGGTTGATGAGTATAGCAGAGATACAGGTTGATGAGTATAGCAGAGACACAGGTTGATGAGTATAGCAGAGACACAGGTTGATGAGTACAGGTTGATGACTATAGCAGACAGGTTGATGACTATAGCAGAGACACAGGTTGATGAGTATAGCAGAGACACAGGTTGATGAGTATAGCAGAGACACAGGTTGATGAGTATAGCAGAGACACAGGTTGATGAGTATAGCAGAGACACAGGTTGATGAGTATAGCAGAGACACAGGTTGATGAGTATAGCAGAGACACAGGTTGATGAGTATAGCAGAGACACAGGTTGATGAGTATAGCAGAGACACAGGTTGATGAGCATAGCAGAGACACAGGTTGATGAGCATAGCAGAGACACAGGTTGATGAGTATAGCAGAGACACAGGTTGATGAGTATAGCAGAGGCACAGGATGATGACTATAGCAGAGACACAGGTTGATGAGTATAGTAGAGACACAGGTTGATGAGTATAGCAGAGACACAGGTTGATGAATATAGCAGAGACACAGGTTGATGAGTACAGCAGAGACACAGGTTGATGACTATAGCAGAGACACAGGTTGATGAGTATAGCAGAGACACAGGTTGATGACTATAGCAGAGACACACAGGTTGATGACTATAGCAGAGACACACAGGTTGATGACTATAGCAGAGACACAGGTTGATGAGTACAGCAGAGACACAGGTTGATGAGTATAGCAGAGACACAGGTTGATGAGTACAGCAGAGACACAGGTTGATGAGTATAGCAGAGACACAGGTTGATGAGTATAGCAGAGTGGCCACACACATTGCCAAGCTCACTAAAAGGCAATGGGAGTGGCCATACACATTGCTATGCCCAATGGGAGATTATTCAACGTCTTTTAGCATAATTTTTCTTCACAGTATCTTTCTCAGCCTTCTTTTACTAATTAGATGTATTCTCTCTCTTTCACATGCTGTTTTTTTTAAACAATACAGAATTAAATAATATTTGGTCGCCACTGGTAATCGAACCCAGGACTGCTTGCTGGTTGTCGTAGCTCAGTGGCAGAGCACTTGTGCGTTAAGCAAGCGGTCCTTGGTTTGATTCCCAGTGACGACCAAATATTTTTTAAAATTTTGTATGCCTGTGAAGGAGAGAGAATACATCTAATATATTTTCTTAAAAAGAAAACTTTCAGTTGGAGGACCTTCTTCAATTTCACTGAGACAAAACGGGAGGAGTTTAATAGTGGATGCTGTGTTGAGACCGTGATAGAGATGTAAAGTGATTTAAAATGGTACTCCATTGGAGTTAATGGATCGTAAGTCGGTGACTAATGTTGATTAAATTTGTTGTCAATTACTGGGTCCCACAGTGAATCCAATGGGTTCGGCTATATATGTGTTTGATATAAGACAAGCGCAAGGTAGTTTTGGTCTGCCATTTGATGTTTATCCAGCATTTTGATGATCCAGTTTGGGTGGTAGAATTGTTTGGTCAGTGAAATGAAGAAGATTCTCAGACTGAAATGTTTATCTATTTTTATGAAATTCATGTTATTACAAGCTAAACAGCCTCTTATTCTACATTGCAATGAGCCTATATGATTACAACCACATAATAATAACATTTTGTAATGTAACAAACATGACGTGTCTGTGCGGGGTGTTTGTAAGGCACCTCGCAGCTGGTGAATGAGCAATGCGAAGGACCAGCTCTATCTACCTATCTAGACTGAGCAGTACAACAGTAATCACAGCTAGCTAGGCTAAGTACAAGCTAGAGTAACTACTGATGGATAGACTATGCCTACTATGAAGGCAAAGCTAGAAGATATAGATTGATTGTTGTAGATAGAGACTGTGCTAGGTTTCAAATCTCATGTCAACAAAGTAGGAATGAACACAAGAACAGAGAAGAAGAGTGATATATAAGAGTGGGTTTTAGTGGGTAGTGCATGCATACAGAACTCGAACAGTGAGGAGACTGGGCAGGGCCTAAATCAAAGCTACACAAACAAATTAATTGTGGGTCTGCAAGTCAGTCCCTTTAAATGCTTGACCTCAGAAGGACATTGTCATCCAGGAACCTCCCCTCTATCGCAGAAGATCCTGGACTTTGAAGTGTTAGGTACACTGCCACCAGAGTTACTACTCCTGAGTGGCCACTGATCTGTTCCTGATACTTTGACTAGTCCCTCTACCTAATTCTTGAGTTAGGTTGGAAGGTTGTTTAGAGGAATAACTTTTCAAGTAAAAAGGTGATACAGAATAATGCAGTGGTGCACAAACTATATGAGTAATGACTAAAAGTGGACTTGCTCAAGGCTAGTATATATACATACATATAACCAAGGCAAACCCAGTGGGGGGAAAATCAGAGGCGGATCTAGGACTTTTTTTATTGGAGGGGCTCTTTTCAAGACTGGGGTGACATAGCGAGAGCTACACTTATGGAAATGATGTATATATGTGACCGTCTACAGGAAAACCGGGCACAACGCGGCACCCTTCGAAAAATTTTTTTTGCACTTACAGAGTTGTCAGCATCTAGATATTGAGCTCTCCAAGTTTCATTGTCGTAGCTTAAGTTGTTCCCACTATAATAGACCTAACCGTTCCCTTCCGTCGGCTTGAAACAATACATTTTAAAGAAATCGATCGATCTTTTCTCGATATTTACGCACGCCGCGTTGTGCCCGGTTTTCCTGTAGACGGTCACATATATAGGGTCCAGGCAGGCCTGGACAATGTCATCACTAGGACATGATGTCCTTTATTTTCACTCTGTAAACTGACTATCATTTAGTCACTAGGACATGATGTCCTTTATTTTCACTCTGTAAACTGACTATGACTTAATATCCAGATATTTGTTGCCTCTTCTGCTTATCACACTTTATATAATTGACACCCCCTGTACACACACCTATTAATCCATATTCCAAATACGGGTGTGGTCACTAAACCTTGTTTGATCATATTCTGGAACAGAGAAGTGCTTCCATTATTTTCTTCCAATCCCAGACCAACAGTTCCTGCCCACGGCTCTGTCACGTTGGAACAAGACTGTGTCACTGTGACCAGCTGCTTCTCCACTGTGACTCCTCCCACCTTAACAATACACAAGGTAAGATTGAATGAATTACAAGAGGAGTCTTCACGGACAAATACTTACAGAGACTGGTTCTTCTCTTTCATCAATAATAGCAGAACCTGAGGGATATTTACACACTAACTTCATAAGCAACATTAAGTAGCTGTGTGCTACTAGTGAGTTAACAATAGCTGCTGTATTGAGTTATATTGGAAAACTTTCAATGAGAAAGTGTCTGATGTGACTAACTTGTATTCGTGTATGTATTTCTGAGTGTGAATGTGTGTTTGCTCATTAATGTTACGCTGAAGTAATAGGAGATCTTGACACTTGCACATAGTGACACTTCTGGTAGACATATAAGAAGATGTGACTAAGTCATGTTTTCTGAGAGAAGTAAAACACTCATAGGTCTATGAGTGTCTAGTATCTAGAGTTTTATGAGTGTCTAGTGTCTAGGTTTATGAGTGTCTGGTGGCTAAGTTTATGAGTGTCTAGTGTCTAAGTTTATGAGTGTCTAGTATCTAGGTCTATGAGTGTCTAGTGTCTAAGTTTATGAGTGTCTAGTGTCTAGGTTTATGAGTGTCTGGTGGCAAAGTTTATGAGTGTCTAGTGTCTAAGTTTATGAGTGTCTAGTGTCCATGTTT
>WLWD01004764.1_pt1 | contig 38755 bp, 14 predicted proteins | sample 6712731 | NCBI WGS metagenome assembly WLWD01 (sample SAMN12718690, study PRJNA576275) | sponge metagenome | isolation source: marine sponge | host: Mycale hentscheli | place: New Zealand: South Island, Marlborough, Capsize Point | collected 2014-11-01
GTAAAGGTAAAAAGTGCAAGAATATGAATAAGAAAAGGAAGACAAGAAGAATGAATAGAAGAATGAAAAGAAGAATGAAAAGTGTGAAAAAATAAGGAATTAGAAGGAAAAGAAAAACAAGAACAAGATAATAACAGTAGCACAAGAGGAAAAGGCGATCAAGAAGAAGACAAAAAAAAAAAAGAAAAATCAGAGTGAAGAGAGCAAGAAATAAACCAGAAAAAATAAGATGAAGAAGAAATTATACAAATTCATTTTTTCTTTAATAATCTAAATAAAATAATGTCACCAACAAATAAATATTTGGGAAAATGCAGTATGTTACCTAAAATTGTACAATTCAAAATATTTTTTTAGTCATTGTCAATTTCATGTGCCTCAAACTATTTCATTTTTATTAGCCAGTTGTGCACTCAACAGTTTATGTACTAGATACAGTATTTTTCTTTATGATAACATTTTACCTTATATTATTAGGGACTGCTCCATTATCCGAAAAGCTTCTATTACCAGATTCTTCATCTGTCTGAGATATTTTCATCTTCTTGGTTTTACAGTATGCAATGATCATAATAATGCTAGCAATCATGAGTAATATTCCTGTAACAAGTAGGGACGCTGCAATAATGTGAGGTCTCAGGTTTATTGGTTTTGACTCTGTTTCTTGCTCAATAATCTGACCTCTCTCTTCTATCTTTCTATTTTTGAAAATGGGAAATCTTTCTGAAATGATTAAAATTAAAAACAAAACAGAGTGAATTTGTGTGTTGGCATAAATATTTTTGGACTAGTCTAAGAAAGTGAAATACTACCAGAGTGTTATAGCACATAGCTATGTTGACTTAAATGAACTTATTAACAGTATTCAGACTTGATGATGATGAAGATTTATAACAAATGTTGTGTAGTTATAATATGAATACAAATTAAGTAGAAATATTATTTAAAAAAGAAGTAAAGACTATCTACAACATTATTTCTTCAAAAGCCTAATTACTGTTTACTTAAGTAAAAATGAAGTTTATGTTTAGGAGCAAATGATATACGACGGTAATCTTTACGTATGTCTTCATTGTTTACATTATTAGAGTCCACGTACTCTTGTAGACTATTAGTAGAATGTGATGAATTATCTATTCTATTCCCTACTACATTTGAGAATTCCTTGCTGAGATATTTCAAACCTTTCTGAATCATATCTGGCAATTCTGGTGCATATTGTACAATATATTTTAGAACTTCGATGTAAAACTCATCTACTGTTATAATTGATCCCTCTTTCACACTTTGCTGTTTGGTGAAATCTAAAAAATGTGCAAAATATACATACTTTAATGCTACAGTCATCATAATTATAGTTAACACATGGAATTTTACTATACATTATTGTATTATGTAGATGTTAATGCATTGCAATACACTTGAATTTTCTGATTCACTTTGTATATAAACTTGCTTTTCAATTACAGTTCTACAAGACTTTCATTTCTATTATTTTTAAAATTATTCCATTTATCAACAATATCAAATGATACATTTTGAATGTGTTTCTCTTATACCTGATTTTAGATTGTCTTTGGAGTCCTCCACTTGATGCTGAAAAACATTTGAAGTGTGTCTGACCTGATTGAATTGGAAACTCTGAGCTGTCTCTAATGTTAGAGACAACCTTTCTTTCTCCATGAGTTCTTTTTCTTTTCTTTGACTCAAACCAAATATCTTTGTCTTAACTTTACTGTCAAGATGCTTATTATTCTCCAGTTGTATTTTGTTTTATACTGTATCTTGTTGCAGTGCTGTTTTGAAACATTTATTCTTTAACAATCATGTTTACACAGATAGCTGGAGAAATAATCACTTATTGCTGCTAATAGTCACATTAATTTAATAAGCTCACCTAAATCATCTGGTGAAGAGCTTATTGATGAAGGAGTTACTTTTGAATCCATTGTTTTGTAAACAGTGCTCTCATGAGGTCTTATATAATTATTCCTATCCCTAAAGTCCATTTGTTGTTGTTGATATTATTATATTTGAATCTAGATTGACTCTTTGTGATTTAGTTAGAATAGATTGATACATTGTAATTTAGTAAACAAGTATATATGGAACTACATAATACAGCTTATCCGAAATAACAGTGGCTACTTTAGTATGAATACTTACCCATTCTGACTACCAGTTGTACTTAACAAATAACTAGCTGCATTTAGCAGCTCCACTTATAAAATGGTGAGTTTTTTTAATTTATGTCTCGTAAAGATTTTTCAATGCCATAGTAACCAGTTGCAATAACCTTTTTGGACTTAAAAGACAAGTGTTTAGCAAGAATTATCTCTCACTTTGGATCCCAAAAGTATCACTTTCTTAATGATGTATCAGAAGAGAGTGGGGTCAAGCCAAAAATGACATGTTTTTAGGAGAAAAATCGGCACCCGCATGTGCATTTAACCCTTAAGTACATAGCCAACCGATTTTGTAACTTTAAATACACATTTTTCAAGAATATTTTCTAGCGCGATTTCAAAGGGTAGCTTCATTTCAATATTACCATCTTGTCGCCCGTGCTTCTAAGGCCCTTTTGATTGCTTTACTATATGTATAATTAGATCGGAAATTTTTCCCATTAAAAAAAAAAAGTCCATGAAATAGCTTACCGCGGCTGAGGTTCTTAGCCTTATTACTGGCGAACGGGAATATACAACGCTTTCTTGCTCCAGCAGTAGTGAAGTAGGCGAAGAATATGTTGCAGAAATTGTATTTGGGGTAGTACAATTTAATAGTCTGGACCAATTGTATGTTTCAACAAGTGTAGAAAATTGAGTAAACGTAAGAAATGGATAGCATATTGAACTTACTAGTTGTGATAGAGTCTTACGCAAAGATTTGGTTGTCACATTCGTAGTGCAACTGTAAAACCCTCTGTTAGCAACATTAAAGTGGTCAATAGTGACATTAGAGAAGACAAACAAATATGGAGACAGTCCATTCCAAAAGTTATTGTCCATGTCTAATGTTGTGTTAAAAGTTTTGCTGTTGGGGATATACACTTCAACGTGACCTTTGCATCTTATGGAACTTTCAGTAAATGGTTCAGAAACTTCTGAGGTATGTTGTTTACCTCTACTTGTAAGGATGCTAGTATTTATAATAATACGATTATTTGTACTGGTTATTGTATAATGTACATTATCTTTTACATAAAACATAGATAATTTTAACTAGATTATTACAATTATTACTCATAGTTTATATCTTGTCGCACAGGTACCAAAGTTGAGTAACCTTTAACTCAACTACTACAATTGTAACTCTTAGCTTATATCTTGTTATCGCACAGGTACCAAAGTTTAGTTTCATAAATTCTAGACTATTCAATATTGTAACACTGATAATGCTGTTTTATAAGTTCTTCCTACTACAATCAATAGCTACCACAATATATTTTATCATAACAGTTTGCAATATTTAATGTAAAATTTACAGTGGTCCACTCCATGATCACAACATAGTTGTTAACATTTTGCACATTTTCATATTTGATACAGGAATAAATTGTCAGGTTTTATTCACAAATTCAATCATCATGGTTGTTCAAGGGTACTGTAGGGTCAACATGTTGTTCTTTAGTTCTTTCAATAGACAAACATAGCTATTTTTTATTCAAATTAATGTTATTTAAAGTGTCAAAAGAAATTAAAAATCCTGATAACATATATACCTAAAGGTTGTTTACTCGCTTAGAAAACTGCAAGAGATATAAAACTAATGTGGAGGGTTTTACAACACAAGAAACACATTTTAATCATTGATTAAGATATTTGAGAAATATTAATTTTAAGCATTAATTATGATGTATGAGAAACGATGTTATCATACAATGCTATTGTTTCACATAGCTAAGTAAGTTTGCTATAGTAATTTTTATTTTATTTTATAACTCACTCAAAGCTGATGGAATATCTGATGAAAAAGCACCATCGTGAACAGAACTTCTGCCATAATTCTTCTCATGAGATTTATCAGAAGGTAGATGTGTCCATTCCTTAACCTTATTTTGCTGTTTTCTACCATGACCTAAACGAATAACTCCGGGAAGGAATTTTCTATTCCTCTTCTTGTTTTTATCGAGTGGCAAGTTCGTTTCTGAAGAAAGTATTGAGTCTTGACTGCTATAGTTGCTAGGTGGATTAGTTCGCTGTTTCCTGTCCTCACCTAAACGAATAACTTCGCTCAAAAATTTCCTATTAGTATCCTTGTTTGTATTATGTGGCAAGTTTGTTTCTGGAGAGAAGACTGTGTCTTGACTGATGTGATGACTACGTGGCTTAGTTTGTTCTTTTCGGTCCTGACCTAGCCCAATTACTTCTGGTCTATATTTTCTATTAGTAGGCCTATCAGATTGGAAGTCAGGAATGGCATTTACATCAGAACGAATATTTCCATTTACTACTTTGGTTACTATTTTGTTCAGAGAGGTTTTAGGGGATCTAAATAGGCTTGAAATTATTTGTTGAAGGTGTGGTAACTTTAAGCTGTCTTTCCACTTGGTACCGTTAACTTTCAGCATAACAGTTCCATAGGTTTGATCAACATCGTGCTTGAATCACAAGTAGGTGTTGAGTCCATCCTGGTTTATATGAAAATTAGTACTTGAGGAGCCCACAGGCTGTCCATTGACATACCATTGAAGTAGTTGTTCCAGAACATTAGCATACTGGGCTAGAATTGTGGTATAAATTGTATTTCCTAACTTTTCTTGAATTAGATCTGTTATGTTGACCTCATGTTTGTCTGTAAGATATACAAGAAATGTATTTAGTAACTGCCCCTATATAAAATGTTTTGAAGGTGAGCTTTGTCTTGCTATTGTTCACAAATTGGGTAGTCATAACTGGTTACTATTCTAAACTATCAGAATTCCAGTATGGTAAAGACATGATCACCAATTTGCTTCAATAACAATTACATAATCTAGATAAGTGTATTTCATAACAAATAATAATTATGTAAATATTAATCTACTATACTACAGTTCATCAGCCTGTTCCAACAAGGGCTGTAGTAGCTCTGCAGAATGATGATACAACTCACTTGTTGTGATTAGAGTCCTTTGCAATGAGTTTGTAGTGATATTGGTTGCACAGCTATAAAACCCTCTGTCCCTTGCATTAAAGTGATCTATGGTGACATTGGATGATATAAATAAAAATGGGGACAATCCATTCAGGAAGTTTTGATCGATATCCAAGATAGTGTTGATAAAAGTTACTAATTCTGTATTCTGTGATTTGCAATTGAGGGTCACTTTGGCATCGTAGGGAACTTCAACCAATTGGTTTAGATAGTGTTGAGGGATTCCATTGACTTCTACTTCTAAATTACCTATTTAGGAAAATAACAAAATTATGTATACTAAAGTTTCTTATGACAATTTTCTATTTCAAAGTAGCATCCTTAAATTCCAAGCTGACAATTTCTTAATCAGCTGGAATAATTTGGTTCCAGCTCGGACTACACAGCATTCATATTTTTAATGTAACAGAAACAAAATTTCACAATTTCTTACTCAGCCTTCTTTTACTCATTAGATGTATTCTCTTTCTTGGCGACCAAATATTTGTAATTCTGTATTGTTTAAAAAAGCTTGTGAAAGAAAGAGAATACATCTAATGAGTAACAAAATTTAGCAAGTCAATTATATAAAAAACAAAACTATAACATTATACCATTTTTTTTATTTTAATGTCACTTACCTGCCACGAAATGTAGTGTAAAAGTATATATAAGTGACAAGAGAATCATCTTTTTTTACGACACAGTTCACTTCTAAAATAAATGACACTACCAATGACGCTAACGCCGAAAAGTGGGTGTGGCCACGCTTGCCTGGCGCGCAGTTCTAACTTTCAACGCTACACTCTTTTTTTTCCATTGCAATCAATGCTACAAAGATTTAAAAGATCAGCTATACAACTGGTATGTACGCACGTAAAACTGTAAAACGGTTACAAGAACCACTGATATAAAAGCTTCTACAGGTATTGGAAACGGATCATGAACAACTGAGTTTACAACTAATCATGTGCTTAAATGTGTGCCTGTAGATTTTTTGTAATATGCTCAGATAATATAGAACACTTTTACACACTTGTTACTTGGATATATATCATTACCAGACTTGCATTGTATTCTGTTCATGACAGAACTATTGTTCCATGGATTTGCAGGTATGCGTTGGTGGGGGTGTAGCTGTGATAAGTGGGCCACTAATTCTCTAAATGAACTCTTCCAAGATTGTAAAACATAACTATGTCACAATTAAAATTAATATAGTTGGAGTAGTCTGAGTCTACTTAATTCTGAAGGATAAAAAATTATATTCTTGGATGATACTATAAAATATCGATATATTTTTAATATTGTTAGGCTAGCCGTCTTCTCAAACTTAGCTAATTTAAAATGGTCTATTGTACCCAAGCTAAGATAATTTTAGTGACGTGACTATTAAACAATGGATTTTCATGTAAATACCGATTATGGCTGAGACAAATAGCGCATTAACTTCTTACAACAACCAATAACTCCATTGGAAAGTGGAAGCCGCAAGACTTTAACTGCGAACGTCCCTTAAGCTTTCTGCCTTTTGTTATTCTGTCAAGTTGATTTCACTGTCTTTACTTCTGACTTTTTAACTTAGTGGCCAGCCCTAATGTACTTCTAAAACAGCCTAGCTCTAAAGTTAGACACGTTTTGACCTCTTAAGGGTGGCCGCACATAGCAACGCGCCCCGCCTGTAGAAGATCCGGACATTAATTTATTCTCCGCCAATACCCCACCATTCGATAATACGCGAGCAGAAACAATCGTGCAGTAGTAGCAGAAGCCTTAAACTACACTATTGTTAAATTTGATTTTAACAACTAACACTCCAGCTATTAAAATAAAGTTGAGTTTTTAAATTACGTATGAGGTAAAGGAGTTTCAATGTCATAGTAACCGCTCCCGCAACAGTTTGAATTGAAAAAGAAGCAACAAAATCAAATCACGTTATTTAAATTTTTCTTTGTGATATTCTTAATAGTAGTTGTAACGCATAATACTTTCACACAACTGAACATACCTACGCAAGACTTACCTTCGTGGTTCGTCTAGTGGACAATGCATTTTTAAGTAATACTGTTGAGTAGGGCTTATAACTGTGACAAATAGCGCATTAACTTACAACCGCCACTAACTCGAATAGAAATGGAGTTCCCATAAGATTTTGAGTTTTACAGTCGAACCTCCGAACAACAGCCATGCATGGGGACGAACTCTTTGGCCTTTGTAGAGAGTTTGACCTAATTTTTCGGAGTTTTTTTAATTAGATGAAGATTTTGTGGACCCAGAATGAAAAGTGACGTGATTAAATACATTAAATGAATCAGACGGATTCTTAAGACATTTAACAAAAAAGAATAGGTCTAGTAATTGTAAGTACAGTAGTACATTAGTGGTAAAATAATATTGAGATGAATAAGTCTTAATTTGTAAGAAATATTATAATTATTTAAAATGTATTTAGTTGCACGCCGTTGAACTCTTTCCAATACGATAATGTCTTGTATTTTGTTGGGAAACCATAGCTGGGAACAGTAGGTCAGCTGAGATCTTACAAGTGATAGATAGAGGGACTTCTTAATGTTAATGGGTGATGTGCAAGGAATTGTTCGCCTAATTAAATACAGAGACCGATAAGCTTTGCTGCATATTTCTTTGATGTCGACAGACCAAAATAAACTATATATCAAAGATAAATCTTTCTGTTTTAATTGTATCATTACCGATGGTGTAATTGTTGTTAGTAAATGATGATAGGGAGACGTTCATGTATGCACATTTAGAAGTATTTAAAGAAAATTTCAAGATTGACACCATGACAATAAATTGTCAAGATCCTTTTGAAGAGCTAAATTCTCACTTGCAGAGTTTAGAGAGGCAATAAGTTTGGCATCATCAGCAAATAAAAACACAGACGAAAAAGAGCAGAGAGACGGTATGTCGTTAACATATAAATAAGAAAAAGCAGAGGTCCAAGTACACTCTTAAGGTAAACCTGATTTGACAGGAAGTAAGTCAGATTTACACCCTTCAACCTCAACAAAATGCTTTCTATTTTGTTAGTAATCTTTGAAAAGTAACCAAAGAGGACCAGTAATGCCAGTTAGCCAAAGTTATACAGAAGTTCATTGTGGGGGACTGAATCAAAGGCTTTGGCAAAATCAAGAAACACAATTTCTGTGTGTCGCTTTGACTCCACAGAATTGAAAACTGAAGTATAGCTATGATAGAAGAAGTTGTTGAAGAGTGAATCTATTTCTGATAAAACCAAATTGTGTCTTTGAAATTTTTGGATATATAAAATCTATTATCTTACAGTAGACTATTAATTCTAGTACTCTATGAAGAATGTCTAGGAGAGAAATAGGCCTGTAGTTGCTAACTTCAGATAAACTTCCTTTCTTGTGGAGAGGAAATAATTTGTGTACCTTCCAGTCAGCTGGAATGGAATGAGATTCCATAGTGACAGTAAAGAGAAGAGAATCTGTATGTGCAAGTGCAGATGCGCAGAATTTGTAAATGGGAACGTAAGTTTAGCTTAGTGATATACGATGTTGATGAATGTCTTCAAGGCACTTCACATCAGGTTAGGTTGACAGTGATCAAAAGCAAGTGATATCAGTATTATCTTCACTCATGCCTGATATCTCTAAGCTTTCTGTTAGAGATTGCACGAGAATGGGTAAATATAGCCCCTCTCATGTAAGGCCTCGACCTCTACTTGTGAAGTTGTTGAGAACAACTGAAGTGTCTGTAATCCTATCCAACCGAAGTAAATTGACCAAATCAAAGGTGTATATAAAACCTAATATGACCCCTTCAAAAAGAAACTCTGAGAGTATTCTCTTAAAGGAGAGAAAGTCTTTGATTTCCTCTGGGGAAAACCCAAAGGACATTAAAGGTAAAAGCAACAAGCTTCTTTTAAATGGATCTGTCTATGGATCAGTCCAGGGCTCCTCTTTTTCACTCAATGTCCAGAATTCAATTCAAGTTTCCTCGATTCGCATGTTGACGTGGATCCAGTAGATAGCACACGCTGTGGTCCAAGGAGAGAGTGAACAAAGGCGCCGGTTATGGCCTGGAAGTGCCCTGTATCTACCGCGTGTTCGGCCCACCTGTTTATGTCTGCGAATGAGGGAACTAGTTAATAGAGGGACATCTGTAATGAATGTAAAATTAGTATTAGCATTCATTTAGTATTATGTCTTTTATTAAATTGAAAGGCACACAAGTCATGAATTAGTTAGGCGTGGCAAGCTAAAATTGAAAGGCTAGGCAAAATGGAGGCATCAATAAGTTGGGTGTGGCTAACTGGCCGTCCCAAGAAGTAAATTCTGTACACGACATTACATTTTGGGGCACACAACTTGGCCGTTGTCCGGAGTAGAGAGTCAACCGTTACTTGGAGTCAAAAAATCCATTACATACATGCAGAAAATACTCCGTTCCCAACGGTCTGACCGTTGTTGAGAGTCTGACCGCTTCTCGGAGTCCCGTTGTAGGGCGGTTCGACTGTAACTGCACCCGCAAAACAATTCAAAGCCGTAAAACAATTCAATTTCTAAGGTGATAAGGGTAATGGTCGCTAAACCGGAGGATTCTGTTTAGTGAAGTTTAGGACGGGGTAGAACGCGGAGCGAACACAAAAATACGGAGGGTCTAAGTAAAAAATGACATACGTACGTCCATATATTTCAGCGAAGCGAGCGAAGCCAGCGGAGCTGACTCTCTAATGAGTTCTCGATATATATAATATATACTAGTGATGTGCTTGAGCACAAATGGCGAGCGAGCCTAAAGACTATACTATTTTTGTATGAATGATTTTGACTTCTAGCTAACACTGAAGCTACCGAAAATAAGGTCGAGTTTTTAAATTACGCATACACTGTAAAGGGATTTCAGTACCATAGTAACAACTCGCTGCAACTGTTTGAATTGAAGGAAAATAACAACAACAAAACAATACACTCTTTAAACGTTTTCTTTGTGATAATCTTTTGCTAAATAGTGGCTGTAAAGCACAATGCTTTGACACAACTGAACATACACCTACACAAGACTTACCTTCGCGGTTAGTCTAGTGGAAAATGCATTTTCAAGTAAATACTGTTGCGTATGGCTTATAACAATGCCAAAGAGCGCATTGACTTGCCACCGCCACTAACTCGAATAAAAATGGAAGTCCTGTAAGTTTTCACGTTTTAACTTCACCCGTAAAATAATTCAAAACGGTAAACAATTCAATTTCTAGGGTGATACGGGTACTGATCGATAAACAGAGGATTCTGTTTAGTGACGTATGGGACGGGGTCGACCAGCGAACTAACACAAAAACGCGAGGGTCAAAGTACAAAAATGCCTTACGTACGTCCAAACATATATATAAACAAACAAACATCCCCGATTTTCAATTGTGTTACCCCTGTAAGTGTCTCGATCGCTACGCTCGCTCGCCAATAATTTAGTTGTGGTGTTTTAATTTAGCTTCTTGTTGTCTCATATTCGTTTATAGCAACTCTCCATACGTCGTCTGAGCTCACGCGGCAAGGTGCGCCAGGCTGCCTCTCCTCCAGTAGCCGTTCTCCGGACTCTGCGCACCTGAACTCAAGCGATGGATCCACCAGGCTCGATTTCTGGGGAGCGAAAACTTCCCAAGATGCGCAGATCTAATACCTTCACCTCTGGCTATCTCCAATAAACTGCTCTCTCTTCTGACTCTCTTGTTATTGTTCTATTGATGTTTGTTTACTCTTGATATAGGCGAGCTCTTTTTAGAACCAATACGAACTAATTGAGAAAAAAAATTGCTCGCGTACTCGTAGTACGAGATATGGGGGTGGGGCTATTTCTTAAGAATTGCGAGTGGAATTAAAGTTCCAAATTTTGTAACAGTTTTTCTTGGAATCTGATAATGAGAACGACATAAAAATTTTACACACGGGTAAACCAAAAAAAATGAATATTGAAATGGAGAATAACTCGTTGTCTTGCAGTAGAGTATCGGCACGGCTAATAGTGCACCAAATTGCGGAGCTCCAACTTACCGCACCCCTCCAGAAAACTGCTACAAAGTTTTATAACCAGGCCCCGATATTTCCTGATATTTCTTCCAGATTCGCTCTAAAATTAGTGAGCGGCTCCTTGGGCAGGTACTTTGTCCTTGTGTAGTAGTGGGGAAGCCCCTGTAAGTATACAATAGTAGTAATCGTGCATAGCAACCATCAACAAAAAATTGCGTAGGCAGTCTGCGGCCACCCTTAAAACATAAAATATGGGCCAAATACATGGATACCTAATTCTCAATTCAGACTCCATTGTTGTGGGAGGCTCACTTCTCTTCCCAACTTTATATTTCCAACTTCATTTATTGTTATAGTTTTTCTATTTTCAAGGCAGCATCCTAAAAATTCCCAGCTACAAATTATTAATCAGCTAAAATAATTTGGCTCAGTACATCACCAATATATTTATAAAATAAAAATAACAAATTTTACTCTTCCATAATTATCAACTATTTTTCTATTCCATTTTATTATCACTTACCTTCCACGGCATGTAAGAGTACATATAAATAACAAAAGGAACATCTTTTGTTATTACACTTTTCTATTCAATGATAAGTAATGCTACTACCAACGACGCTAACGCCACCAAGTGGGTGTGGCCACGCTAAGACTGGCGTCCACACGCTCAGCGTGGAGCGCTCGTCCAACTTTCAGCCTTGCCAAGTTCTCGCGTGTACGCTATGATGACTAGTGGCTATATCTGCTAGTATTACAATTAATGATTTGCTCTGGCCAAATAATGAGTGAGCAAGCTAAGCTGATGCACGCAGAAAGTGCTAACTGCAAATAATATTTATTTTATGGAAATGTTTTATTTTTTATTTTTGTGCTATCCTTTCGCAACGCACAACGATTTTACACTCACTCTTAAACTTAAAAACTAAATATGTGACCGTCTACGGGAAAACCGGGCACAACGCGGCGTGCGTAATATCGAGAAAAGATCGATCGATTTCTTAAAAATGTATTGTTTCAAGCCTACGGAAGGGAACGGTTATGTCTATTATAGCAGGAACGACTAAAGCTGCGACGATAAAACTTGGAGAGCTCAATATCTGGACGCCGACAACTCCGTAAGTGCAAAAAAAAAAATTCGAAGGTGCCGCGTTGTGCCTGGTTTTCCTATAGACGGTCACATATAATATCAGCTCTATTGAATTCACTCAACTATTTGAAAATGCATTTTTTAGTATAAATAACTAACCAAGATAACCACATCGCCACTAATTTCTAGTAGTGAAATGTTATAGAAAGCCTAATTCTAAGGCTTAAACAATCAAAATTCCTCGGATTTTTAAGTTCAAATAAATAAACCACCAGTTTTGCTAGCGCCTTCTCAAAGTACACGGTCTGTTTAATACCCTCTATTGTATGTAGATAAAGCACTGGCTACATCAAATTCTCTTAATTATATGACTATTCCATGTGATTTTCAAGTAAGACCAATTTTGATGGCACATTAGCCATGATAACTTACTACTCCTACTAATTCGACTAAAACTCGACTGCAAAGTCTCTACTCCTATAGCAATATAGACACCATAATTGTGAGGGGCGCAATTCACTCTTCCAATGATGTATTTCAAACAGGAGGGTTTTTTTTTGATAATTTTGTTTTCGAAGCAGAATCTTAAAAATTCCAATTAACAAAATATTATTAGATCCCGTTGCTATATATTGTTACTAGGTGTACTAACTTGGTAAGTGTGCACTATTTTTTGCCTTTAGGTATATGAACTGTGCATACTAACCACCCTTGGGGTATTGCTATTTTTGAGTTTTAGTTTAATAGAATAGGCTGGATAAAGCAGGGAGCAGGTTATGTGAGGCTGGATATGCTAGGGTCTACTACTCTCTCATATCCACAACTCTCCTGCTGCCGCTCTCATACCGCAGGAATTTTCCATAGCTAGCTGCTTTATGCTTACTGCAGAGCAGCCTGCTTGGTAGAGTTAGATCTGGAGATAACAGCTGGCAGTTACAATGTTAAAGTAAACTTGCTAAAGTAAACTTGAGTGTGCTTCAATTGAATTTTAATTGAATTTTAATTTTGGGCCGGAAACACGGAAGAATTCGCTTGACACCGAAAATGCCGATAAACAAAGTTGCTAGTGGTAACTGGGCAGGCCTGGGTAAACTGGATCTAAAATAGTTAGAGCATGCGCTTAGGTACTGGTGAATTTAGTGCACTAAATGCACCAGTACCCAAGCGCTTATGCTCTAACTATTACTTAATCCGCTAAAATAATTTTGTTTATGCGTACACTTCCAATACATTCACAACGTACATTTTACTAAGTTAATAATGTAACAATAAAACCATCATATTATTATTATTTCATTTTAATGTCACTTACCTTTCACTACGTTCAGTGAAAAAGTATATATAAACAACAAAAGGATCATCTTTTGTTACAACACTTTTCACTTCAAGATAAAAAGCGACTGACGCGAACGCCGCTAAGTAGGTGTGGCCACGCTAGCTTGTAGTGCACTTCTAACTGTCAGCCTGCCACACACTAAGTATGTCTACTTAAGCCCCTGAATAAAGACCACAACAAATGTGATACTTCTATCAATATAACATTGATAGAAGTATCACATATATATTATATATTGCTTAATACCTAGTGTTTGAAATAATAACTATAATGAACAATAACAAACTGCACAATAATAATAATTATGATGATGATAATACTAATAATTTATAATAATAACAACAATAATAATGATGATGATGAACAGCTGTGTTTTTAAGTCAAGAATATTCTCCAAGGCATATATCCCATGGACTACTACAGAAATAATTTGAAACCTGGTATTGTAGTTGGTAACAAGTGTTTCTAAGTGGGTGGGGCCACGTCAGCTTTTGTGCAGTTCTAACTTCAGCCTGCCACTCACCAGTATGTCTACTTAAGTCCCTGATTGAAGACCACAACAAATTTATGATGCTGGGACAAAAATCGATAGCTTGCATGAAACTATCACTGAATTTACCTAACTGTGTCAAAACTGAAATTTCATGTGGACCTATCACTGATGGCTGGATGAGAGTCCCTAGACTAGACAAAACCAAACTTAACCTCACTGTCCTCCAAACATGTGCTCGAGTCAGAACTATAATGGTATGTGACTGCGGTGCTGTACCCAATTGACAACAGTCACACTTCCAGTGGATGTGACATACTCGAAGATATGCGGAAGGATAATTGGCTATCTGAGTGAATCTCCGGACACATTTTAATCAACACAATCAGATATAGTAGATGGAATCATACTATCAGATGTCATGGTAGCTAGCAGACATCTGCTATCTACTAAGACATCTGCTAGCTACTAAGACATCTGCTAGCTAGTAAGATATCTGCTAGCTACTAAGACATCTCCTAGCTACTAAGACATCTGCTATCTACTAAGATATCTGCTAGCTACTAAGACACCTGCTAGCTGTAACACATCTGCTAGGTACTAAGACATCTACTAGCTACTAAGACACCTGCTAGCTGTAACACATCTCCTAGCTACTAAGACATCTGCTATCTACTAAGTCAGAAGACATCTGCTAGCTACTAAGATATCTGCTAGCTACTAAGATGTCTGCTAGCTACTAAGACATCTACTATCTATAGGACATCTGCGAGATACAAAGACATCTGCTAGCTACTAAGATATCTGCTAGCTATGAGACATATGCTAGCTATAAGACATCTACTAGGTACTAAGACATCTGCTAGGTACTAAGACATCTGCTAGCTATAAGACACCTGCAGGGGCGTTCTTCTAAAGAGACAAGATTAAAAGCAGTCGATTTTACCTACTGTGTCCAAAGAAATATTCACAGGATTCAGAAGTACAGCACTGCTAACTTGTAGCTAAAGTTATTAGACTTTCTTGTTGAATAAAATTATCAAATTGATGAGGTGATAGAACTAGATGATATAGTCTGCTGGTTATTTATTCTTGGCTTAAAATGTAGTAACTGTATTTTACTTTCATATAATTAACTTTTGAAATATCATTGTGGTTAATTTCATCTGCAAAACTCTGCATGCCTGTGGTACTCTATCAGTTCACAGCTATTAATCTCAGTGGCCAAATCAACTCCTGAGGCTTGAGATGCCTTGAGTAGCATGCGGCTGGTATCCAATGGTCATTCTTATATTAGAGCTAGATACATTAGTAGAAATTCGAGATGAATCAAAAAATCACTAATACAAGAAATGACATACTTGAATGAATCTGTCATATTAGTTATCTAATTACAAATTGATTTAATTGATGAGCAACATGTTGTTGTCAATATGTATGTGTAATCTGCGAAGTGGGGAATGAAATGAGAATAAAATGTAGTCAATCCCGAAAATTAGGGCAGTTGTTGAACATACTCTCTCTTTGGCAAGCGGCAGCATCTGGTATAAAGCAACCATTTCAAACCATAAACCTTAAGAACTCAAATTATGTAGAACCTCTACAGCATTTTTATCATTTAACAGACAGCCCATGTTCAGAAAGTCTGGCTAGAACAACATCAATATGGACTGGCTAAAGATGATCCCAATCAATAGGAAAAATGACGACATCATCAATATAATGGTGAAGAAAATCCTGTAGTCCCTTGAACATTTATTGCATGAGGAGTTGAAATATTGCCAGGGTGTTTTGAAAATCACAAGGCACAATTTCATATTGAAACTTGTCATGTTTCCATGAAAAGGAAGTGCATTTTCTTGAGCTTGGTTCCACCAGAACTTGGTGAAAGGCTGTGAGCAAATCAAGTTCAGAAACAACTTGGCTGCACCTAAATGTGACACAATCTCATTAATGGTAGGCATGGAATGGCTTAGGTATTGCAATTATTATGCTTTCTATAGTTGATCACAATTGATATATAGCCATCTTATTTCACAACTAGGATGGGTATGCTTGACTACTTGGACATATATGGTTTGATAATGTCCAGTTCCAATAATAATTTATCATGACTTTTCTTGAATCCATTCTCAATATGAGTGGGTATAGTGTACGACTGAAAACCTTGCAGGTTATATATCATCTGAATTCAGTGAGATGTAGTAATTGTTTTATCAGCAACTTCAGTAACACATTCAAGATGCTTGGAAACCACTTCATAAAAGGATTTTTAACAGGACTCATACAAAACTGAAAATATAATATCAATAGGAACATGTTACAGCAACAACAGCAAGAATAGTATGACTATCTAGCTGCCTTAAATCATCCCAAAATTTGATAATATATTAGAGGAGTATTGTACCTAAATTAGTTAAATTGTTGGTCATTATTACTAATAGTAGATATTGATAACAGAATTATGGATGAATGAGATTGTATCATTAACTGTTGAAAGTATACAATATTTGTAAAATAGTGTAATTATTGGGGAACTTAATCAAGCCTTCCTCAGCCAGAAAGTCAAAGAAGCTCCAGGGAACTCTAATCTCCCACAGCTACAAAGACATCTGCTAGCTACAAAAAAGACATCTGCTAGCTACAAAAAAGACATCTGCTAGCTACTTAGACATTCGTTAGCTATAAGACACCTGCTAGTCCTAAGAAATCTTCTAATAAGACATCTGCTAGCTACAAAAAAGACATCTGCTAGCTACAAAAAAGACATCTGGCTAAGACAACTGCTAGCTATAAGAAATCTGCTAGATACCAAGACATTTGCTAGCTATAACACTTTTACTAGCTAACAAGACATCTGCTAGCAATAAGACATCTGCTAGGTATGAGACATATGCTAGCTATTCAACGTTTTTTCTAGCTATAAAACATTTTCTAGCTGTAAGACATCTGCTAGCTACTAAACATCTGCTAGTTATAAGACATCTGCTAGCTATAAGACATTATCTAACTATAAGACATCTGCTAGCTACTAAGACATGTGCTAGCTATAAGACATCTGCTATCTACCATGAAATCTGCGAACTATAAGACATCTGCTAGGTACTAAGACATCTGCTAGCTACTAAGACATCTGCTAGCTACTAAGACATCTACTTGCTATAAGTCATCTGCTAGCTATAAAACGTCTTCTAGTTACTAAGACATCTTCTAGCTACTAAGATATCTGCTAGTTATAAGACCTCTGTTAATTATGCGACATTTTCTAGTTATAAGACACATGCTAACTACCAAGACATCTGCTAGCTACTAAGACATTTGCTAGCTACTAAGACATCTGCTAGCTACTAAGAAATCTGCTAGTTATAAGATATCTGCTCGCTATAAGACATTTTCTAGCTATAAGACATCTGCAAGCTTCTAAAACATCTGCTAGTTACCAAGACATCTGCCAGCTACCATGACAACTACTATGACATTTGCTAGTTATAAGACATCTGCTAGCTACTAAGACATCTATACTTGTTACTAATACATCAGCTAGCTATAAATCATCTGCTAGCTACTTCATATTAAAATAATTAAATTTCAAGACCGAGATATCATTAGATTTTATCAATAATACTCACTGCATAGAGAATTGATGTATGTCTGATGAATACTGGTTAATTGTAAACTATAAAGTTGTTAAATTCCCACATGATGTATATTGAGACTTAAAGCCATACTTAGTGTGACATGACAATTACCCTCTAATATAAGCCAGATAGAGAAAACACACAGTGAGTTGTCTTTCATTCCCTAAATTTATTACTACAATAATGATTATTCACAAACACTCCAAGTATGTTATGTTTGTGTCAGATATAATCTTGAAATACAGGAAAAGGTCATAATAGTATGTACTATAATCTTATACAACTATTGAACCACTAGGCATATTGGGACCTTGGGAATTATCATTGAAATATCAAGTTTTCAAAATTGTCCTTTACTTGATGTCAATTGAAATATAATGCCTGAATTACTGTGATATGACAATATTCTAAAGTAGCCACAAAGGATAGTTTATGTCAATACTACAGAGTGAGCTGGATATTGGGAGAAACAATCCAAGATGATTTTGATGATTTTGTGTTTCAGTTCCAACACTCTATTCGCTCTATTGTGGCTGATAAGACTTGCTAAAAAGGACTTCGGTAAGAAGTCGAAACATCGGGTTAAGTTATAATTAAAATATTGACTGTTAAAAAGAGAAAAAATTCCTATTATAATAAATACCTTGTAAACAAGTTTAACACAATAGACGTTGATAACGTTTCGTACACTTCTTCTGCCATTTAATTTATATAATTGCCAAGGCCACTAATGTGCATTTTTCCCAGGCAATAGTTTTATATTTTTCTTTCAATAAGTTTAGCTGTAGTCTCTATCAATCTTTAAATACTATCATCCCTGTCAGACTACTTATGAATATCACAAATGCTGTGGTAGTAAGTTGAAAATATTAGGCTTAATAATAGAAATTTTCTCGTTTTAACAACCAATATTATTTAAAACTTAGCCTTGGCTGTTAGAATGAGATAATTTGCTATTATTATATCTATTTTAGCCGAGAATAACTGAATCATTGAAAAAATATTAGGCTTTCCATTAATCCAGTGCAAATGATGGGGAGAAGTCCAAATATTATATTAAAGTTAAAATTTATGAAATATTATACAATATTTAAATGATTCTGACATTTATTTATGAATGAAAAGAATAAATCAGCATGTAGTTATCCTATCAACATACTTGCTGCGTCATTGTCTTGTAAATCTTTCATGACTTGTACAAATGACTCTTCAAAAAATGGCTTCTTTAATCTTCTTCGCTCTGTTCCACTGCACCTAACAAAAACCAAATTGGAACCCAATTTCCTGTCCTAAACTTACTGCTACAAATTTGATGGTTCACTGTATTTGCATCTGGTAAATCATAAACACTGTTAATTCTAGACATCACTTTTTCAGACGATCTGCTATTTATAATATTAAAAAATTGCATAATTGATCCCTAACTATTGATCCTACAAGTATTCGTTTGGTGGTTGCTGACAACAGCTGCATACAGCACAGTATGATCAGCACTTGAAGTAACACATGACCAGAACCTGATCAAATATGACCCTTACCATATAAATTAATTCTCTATTCTGTAAAGAAGTCTCCCACTTAGTAAAGTAGAGCCTTACTTTATAAAGTAAGTACCTATTGTGTAATGTAGCTTATTAGAAAAATATGGAGAAGAAAAATTATGTAGAAAAAATAAACAAGAAAAAGAAAAGGTAGAAAAAAATTATCAGGAATTTAAAAGCAAACAAAATAACAATGAAGAAACAGATGAAGAATAAGAAGAACAATTTGAAAAGAGGAACGCTGAGGTGAAGAGGAAAAAGAAGATAATGGAAGAAATAGAAGACGAAGAAAACATTAAGAAAAAAGAACAAGAAAAGGAGAAAAAAATGAGGAAAAGAAATTTAGAAAAGTAGAAAAAAGAGAAAACAATGAGAGGAAGGAGAGAGAAAATAGAAAAAGAAGAAAAAAGTTCAAAATTGAATGAAAAGATCACAAGAGCTAAATAGAGAAAAAGAGAAAAATGGACAAAACATGGTAAGAGTGTAAAGAAGATGGAGCTAAAGAAGACAAAGAAAAGGAGATTTTTCTTCATTGATTATAACTGTTCTATTTTATTAAATTTGTTAATTTTACTGATGTATGTATGTTTTGAGTGGGTTATGTGCTATGGTATAAGAATGACCATTGAATGCCATCAACATGCTATTGAAGGCATCTGAAGCATCAGGAGTTGAAAAATTCTGCCACTGAGATTAAAAACTGTGGACTGATCAATAACAATAGAGTACCATAAGTCATGCAGAGCTTTTCAGATGAAATTAACAACAATGATACCTATTTCTAAAGTTAATTATATAAAAGTACAATACAGTTACTAAATTTTAACCTAAGAATAAATAACCATATCATCTAAGAAAATGAATTAAATATGCCTATTGAATGGAGCAAACATATTTAGGTCAAATGTCAGGAACGGCTTACACGGAAATTATGATTTTTAGTGAGTAATTGTATTGATGCAGGTATTAATGTGTCAATGGGGGTCCACAATTCTAGCGGAGCACGACAGCGGAATAGGGACAAACTTAGATAGTTTTAATGTTGCCACCATGTAGAACTCAGGGTAGCTGCTCTACACAAGTATCTTAATTTAATAGTCTATTAAAGACTGACATGATACAAGAACTCCAAACGATTATGAGTGACACAGATCCTTGTATAGACACATACATGGGATGAACATAACTACAGTTCTGGTATGATAAACAATAAACATCAGTTAATGAATACTTAGTTCACATAACAACCTACACAACCACAACACAAATATATGCATGAGTTAATTAATGCTAAACTGCACTCTATGGGATCTGTCCTTCACCGCTACATGGAAGTGGCCCGACAGTAATTATTAGTGTTTGTGTTGGTGTATTTAAGTGTGTACACATTAGAGTTTGTGTTGATATGACTTTATTCATTTTGGATGAGATATTACTAAAATATACGGAAGAAACTATCACAAAAATATTTCAAATGTATGTTCTCGATTAATAAAAATAAACACAAACAAAATGCATTGATAATACGTAAGTGATCTAATCAGCTATGGCTACAAAAAAATTTCTTAATAATATAAGGGGTTACTATAATAACTATCATTATATTAATTAGTTGGCGTTCACTAAAATATTTCTTCTTTTTCTTGCAAATCTTTAAAATCATCCTTTTCACTGTAACTTTGAGCTTCAAATATTAACTTGGATTCCTTCTTACTTTGTTTTGATGAAGTGTGATATTTTCCATGAAACTTATACTTGTACATGAAAAAACCTATCGCCAAAACAAGTATAACTATTACAATTAAAAAGCAAAACAGTACAGTGTTGATGATCCCATGTAAGGAATTGTAATTACTATAATAATTCTTATTATTAATTATTGGTTGCTTAAATAAAGTGGGAGTAACTTTTTCTGAATCTGATGCTGTTGCCTCTTCTTCCACTAGACTCCGTGTTGTACCTGGTGCTATTGAGGTTAACTGTTCTAGAGAATATGAGTGTGATTTTAACTCTGAATTTGACATTAGAACTCCACTTGTAAAATCATCTTGTAACGTAATGGATGTAATAAAAACTAAATTCTGAGAACTGCTAAATACTTCGTTACTACCACTAGTTGAAGATGGTGTAATAATTACATCAATGGAAGTGTCAGTGTTTAAATCACCTAAAGTAGATGATCTTGATATTTGTGTACTTGTACTTATCAACTCTAGCATATATATTGAAGTAGTAATTACAGAAGAGTGCAAACTGCTAGAAAGTTGATCGTGTGCAGTAGTTTGTATTTGATTTGTCTTACTCATTGAAGTAAACATCGAATTAATAATCAAATTTTCTACAAGGTTTGTTTTGATGACATTTACTGAGGGCAAAGATTCGTAATGTATGCTGGAAAATTGTGGAGTGGTTGACATGACGTTACCATTTATAGTATCACTCGAAGATACCAGCCAACTAGCTATTGACAAATATGGTGCAGTAGACACTGTGTTACTACTTATAGTGCTACTAAATTGAAATACCTGTGAACTAATTATTGACACATTAGGTATTGGAGACGAGGTGGGTATTATGTTGTCTAGATCTCTTGGAGATGTGATGTTGAAGTATCTGACATCTCCATCATACAGTGTACAGAATGAATACACAGGATCCTCACTCACAAACAACTCTCCTTCTAACACTGTCACCTCACTATTACAGGCGCTGATCATGCCTCCAAAGGAAGCCGTGTTGTTGAAGATGTTAGTTCTGTTGATTTCTATGAGCATAGAGCTGGCTATTATAGCTACAACTCCTCCTCTGTCTCCTGCATCGTTCCAACTCAATATAGACTCATCAATGCTTACTTGACTGTTCACTCGGCCTAGAAATAACACACCGCCATCATCACCTGCTGAGTTGTTAGTAAACTGGCTTCCTCTGATGTTGTAGCTAGAGGCATGAACGTAAGTGTAAAATACACCTCCATCTACAGCTGCAGAGTTGCTTACAAACAAACTTCCCTCTACTGAAGTTACACTCTCATCGATGTAGAACACTCCTCCGTGAAGGTCGGCATAGTTATGTTTGAATGTACTTCTGACGATATCAATAGAAGCATTCCTGATGCATGCCACGCCCCCTCCTATGAGTTGTCCTGTAGCAGTGTTGTGTGTGAATATACTGTCTGTTAAGTTAACGCTGAAGTGATAGTATTCGTCTACGTCTAACACACTGCAGTAGGAGGCTGAGTTATAGCTGAATCTTGAGGATACTAGAGAGACATTAGAATAGCGACTGTTAGAATAGATAGCTCCTCCTCCTTCTGTTGTGGCTGTGTTATTAATAAATGTACAGTCAGTTACCACAACAGAAATATTAGAAACTGAATTCATATAAATACTTCCTCCATATCTTGTTGCCAAATTATCAGTAAAATATGTATTGTATAATGACAAAGGTGATCTGCTAGAAATAGCTCCACCTGAGTTGGCTGTATTGTTAATGAAATCATTATTGTGAGTATTAATCTTGTTATTACTATTAAAATAAACTCCTCCTCCTTCAAATCCTGCATTGTTACCTACATAATTATTATCATTAGTAATAATAGTGTTAGAGCTGCCAATGTATAATCCTCCTCCACTTCCAGTGCCTGCATTGTTAATGACATAACTATTATTATTGGTAATGATAGTGTTAGAGCTGCCAATATAAATTCCTCCTCCACTTCCAGCACTTGCATCATTAGCAGCAAAAATATTATTACTAGAAGTTATGTTAATGATACGAACAATGCATACTCCTCCTCCACTACCTCTTCTTCTATTTTGTTCAAATCTATTTCTATTCATTATAATGCTATTAGCATTAGAAATATAAACTCCTCCTCCATTGTTTTGTGTAAATGTATTTCCATTATGTGTAACACTATTAGCATTGCTAACATACATTCCTCCTCCAGTATTTGCTCTGTTTCCTATGAAACTACTGTTAGTAATAGTGATATTATTAATTCTGAAGTATAATCCTCCACCATTTCCATATCTTGCTGTGTTATTAGTGAATACTGTGTTTACTAAAGTAAGATGACTGTTGACCATGTACATGGCACCTCCGTAGTAGTTAGTGACATAGTTTTGAATGAAAGAATTGTTTTCTGAATATACTCGACAGTTGCTTGTGTAGATAGCTCCACCGTAATAGTGAACATTATGATATAAAAAATAGGATTTTCTGATCACTAAACTCGACCTTTCTCCATAAACGGCTCCTCCACGAAACAACCATCTATTTGCATTACCTACTAACACACTGTTAATTAAGTTTAGTTCTGAATTTGTCAAATACAATGCTCCTCCATTACAATCACTGTATTGATTGTTTCTGAATGAACTGTATGTAATACTGCCATTCCTGACATTTGATAGTCTGAGAAGAGGACATCTTCTATTTGAATTAAAAGAGCAATTCGTCAAATGCAAATACTCTAAATTTGAAAATTGAACATTACCATTTCTAGAATAAATAACTTTTGTAAAGTACATATAGGTAATTGAGTTGAATGTGAATGAACCACAGTTTGATAATTTCAATCCAGTTATGTTGAGGTACTGAATAGAAGTGAGTGTAAATGACACCGTATTTGAAATACACTCTATTGATACATTGTAACCTGACAGAGTATAACTGTGAGCATTAGAAGCAGAGAAGGCATGACTCACGGAGTGAGTTCCAGTCTCAAACAACACAGTTATGTTGCCATGACTGATGCTTGGGTTAGATACATATTGTTGTAGAGTGAGACAAGGTTCTCCAATGAACTCTCCAGGACATGGAGCAGCAGGTGAGGTCACTATGTGGAAGGTGTCACTGGTGGCTAGACTGATACTCCATTGAAGGAGAAGAGCTACTGACAAAAGCCTATAGATCCTGTTATCATTCATGACTGAAATTGGACCTCAGTCTGACTGTTCCGTGATATAACCTGGTGCTTTTATTGAGTGGCTATCATGGCTTACATTTTGGGTGTGGCTATGTAATCAAGCAATATTATCTCAATAATTCCCCGTTTCTTTAATTTTATATTCGTGATTTGTACATTATTTTACATAGAAGCATTTCACATCCAAGAATGTATGTAAATATTTTATTAACAAATACAATATTAAAAATTGTTTCATAGACAAAATAATTATTTGAATTACCTACTTTTAGTTTTATACTCATTGTTGAAAATTGTAACCTTCAATTCAGAGTAATCAGTTATAATGATTACATTTATGACATGTCAGAAATGCTTATAAAAATGAAGAATTGCTAACGCCCAATTGAATTTAGCTCTAGGCCAGTAGTCACTTCTCTGCTATATAAACATGTTTACTGATCCAGCCTCCAATCACAAAGTGTCCTATATTTTAGGTGAGGTTTCATGGGGGCCGTGGGGGCCAGAGTCTATCATGCATTTGTTTATTATTAGATGTGTTACAAAATATTGCTATCAAATAAATATTTCTATCAATTATTTACATTATGGCAACAATGTGCATATATGTAACACTGACTTAGTAAGACAGCTAGTTCCTTCTAATTCGTTTTAAATGTTAAAAATAACTCCACAAAAATTATTATACAATGCTAATTAAACCGTCAAACATTTATAAACTTGTACACAAACTTAATTTAATGCTAATAACTTCTTTAAGATATAAGAAATATTTCTAACTTTCTAATTTCACTAATAAAATTTAGTACTTGAGAAGAATCATTAATTATTATAATTCTAATTGATTATTGCATCAAAACAAGCTTAAACAATATTTACAATAACACCAAATGGCCTTTTAAACTAAATTTATTAAGTTATAAAATTAAATTTAATTAATTAAATTAACGACATACACAGAGCTTCTTAACTCTGTTGTACACATTGCTAATAATAATTTCTCTTTATGATTTTTTTAAACTTTTTTTTATATTTACCTGGGTGCTAAAATTGTCTTAAAGTTAATTATATAAAATAACATAACATAAAAAGCTCTACATTTAGATATACTTTTACTGACATTTTGAAGTTGGCACACAGGCAGATCTGTATTATTGATTACAATTACTCAACAATTAATACAATGAGCTGTTATGAAAGCAAAAATACATTGCAATCTGTAAACCTGCTCATCTGTTGAATACAAACACTCAGATATATTGTGTTGTACAGTAAATACTTACAATGTTAGATATGTATGGTCAACAAGTCTATGAATAGTTTACTAGTTGTCATTGTTTCACTATTTACTAGAAGTCATAACAATTAAATTCTACATCGTGTAAACTTGTTTTGACATAATATTGTATTTCATTTATTCCTCTACTGATCAGGGAGAAATTAAAAATTAGCTTTAAACTCACTTGTGTCTGTTGGGGCATAGAAGAGGGATATGCTGACAATAATATCAAATTATTCATACAATATTATATTACCATTTGAGCACAAAAAAAATTAAGGAATAAATTGCTCAGAGTGAAAGGGTATAGATACAAACACTATATTCAGTGTGGTCAGGTCCACCTACAACTCCACCTCCAACTGCCAGAACTGAGTACTTCATGAACTGAACATTTCATTTTTTGTATACATATGCATTTTTCTGTAGCGCACGCTCAGTTTATTTCCTGTTTTATAACTCGTGTTTTTTTGTTCAGTCATTGCTACTGTCAGTTTTTGGATTAAAGACTTGTTTCTTGTGTTTGTGTGTTGCACACTACTTGGCTGGTCCTTCACCACCTATAACTCAGAGCTCAGGGATTCACATCCTCTGTTCACAGTGTATTTCCATTTAGATCTAATTAGCATAATGGTAATAATTATGTGCCTGATATCATTAATAGATTTTTATTTTGAATCTAGTAGGAATTTGCTCCTCATATTAGTATTTTTATATGCACTAAAGTACTGCAAGCTACTTTGAAAGTTTCTGTAATTGATCTCATATCTCCTAAAACTATATGAAGCATACTGCTTGGACATGAAACATCTGCAGAATAGGCCATGAATGCAAGTGTGTGTTACGATTGTTTTTGCTTAAGCCTGAAATTATTTTTATTAACTCAACTCATGCATAGCTTTAGCCTAGATCACATGACTGTTCCAACCTTATGGCTTGCCATGTTTGATCAGATGACTTTCCATCACACTCACCAGTTAGCAGTGGTCCTAAATCATTACAGTCAGTGGAGAAGTGGTAGTTCCAAAGTTAGTTATAAGGAATAGAGATGAGGGTAAATGATGAAGTCATTAATACAGATAACTAATCTTATATACATGAAAGCAAGATGAAGAGATTGATCACAAAGGTATAAGCTATAATAGCAGTCCAAACACAAAACAAAACTCAGAAAATTACAATTTACTAGCTAAAATATTTTACTAAAAGCATCTCACCTTCTCACTGTGACTACTCTTGAATCGGGCACACTCACCATTATTGCACATCAGTCTCATTAAAATACACCTCCAGAAAGTATGACACTTTACCTTAAAAGCAGAGAGAAGTGCCCTTACTTGTCATCAGACTGCAATCCAGGAAGCATAAAAAAATACTGTAATTTGAAATAAATAGGTCTATAACAGTTGAGTCAGACCATACCATAAAAAATACCATTAATATATTTAACATTGTGATCATGAAATTTTATTATTATTTAGTTATAGGTACAATAGGAAACTGAATCCAGTCAATTATAAATTGCTTAGTAAGTCAATTTCAACTGAAGGCTAATGTTAATAACTGGTGGTGTCCTTCAGCACAAACACTGAGGTATGTAATTGATCATATTAATAACTTTATTTACATTCTAAACACTAATTTTTAAATATATGTGTGTGAGAGAAAATTGAGCTCACTATGAGATAGCCCTATATTAGCAATAATTGACTTTCTCATTCCTATTTTTAAGCTCAAGAATGGTGTTCAACATCACTAAAAAGTAAAAGTATATTCCCCTTTTTATTGGCACTGAGACACTATTGTCTAACAATAGGTAAAGGTTTGGCTGTGCAAGTTTACGTTTGCTATTATTGTCTGTTCAGGTGGTTAGCTAAGCAAATCCCAAAGCACCAGTGTCTAACTAACAAAACATTGTCGTGACTTTAACCTTCAATCTTAACTATAACTTCAAGCTAGTTATATAAATTACATCATTAAATAAACTCTTCTTTTTGATACTTACTGCCATTATGAAGTTGGCACACAGGTAGCTCTGTTGCTACTATGAACAATCAACCAACAATTACAGAATGAGATGTTATGAAAGCAAAAATACACTGCAATGTGCAACCTGCTCATCTGTTGAATACAAACACTCAGATAAATTGTGTTGTACAGTAAATACTTACAATGTTAGATATGTATGGTCAACAAGTCTATGAATAGTTTACTAGTTGTCATTGTTGCACTATTTACTAGAAGTCATAACAATTAAATTCTACATCATGTAAACTTGTTTTGACATAATGTATTGGAATAATGATACAACATTCATCAATTACGTAGGTAAAGCAATTATTGAATTTCATTTTATTCCTCTACTAATCAGGGAGAAATACAAAATTAGATTTAAACTCAGTTGTGTCTGTTTGGGCATAGAAGAGAGAAAATGCTGACGAAAATATCATAAATTATGTCATGCAATAATATACTATTACCACCTGAGCATAAAAATTAGGAATACATTGATCAGAGTGGAAATATATTGGTACAAACTTTATTATCACGATTACAAGATATCTCCATTAAGATATAATTAGCATAATATTGGATCTTTATTTGACTTCAATAATGCAAGAACAATAAATTTTTATTATGAATTAAGTAGGAATTTGCTCCTCAAATTTGTATTTTTGTATGTGCTTAAGTACTGCAAGAGTCTTTGAATGTGTCTGTTGTTGATCAAATAGCGCCTCCTAAATGGACTTGCTGCTTCCTGAAATTTTTTTTTTACTCACAAATGACCACGACTTCACCCTAGATCACATGCCTGCCTCAAGCCTTATGACTGTTCCTGGTCTGGTCACATGACTTTCCCACACACTCACCAGTTACACATTATAAATTGCAATTTACTAGCTAAAATACATTACTAAAACCACCTCACCTTCTCACTGTGACAAATCTTGAATCAGGTATACTCACTATTATTGCACATCAGTCTCATTAAAATAGATTTCTAGAAATTATGATACTTTACCTAAATAGCAGAGAGAAGTGCCCTTTGACCTTCAACTTTTGCAGTTTCGAGTGTGCTGTACATTAATCAAACAGCCTACACAATAATCTAAAAACTAATTACCCCTCACTCCCAAGATAATATGTAATATTTTACAACTCAGTATCTAATAATGTGTGATGACAGGACCACCAATTACAATTGACTCCACCTCCAAAAGCTAAATTACAATGGGATATAGCATATACTCAGAGTGCATAATTGTAAATATAAATATACCCACCTACACCATTTGCTATATTGTATGATATTACTGCACATTATGTACAAATGGCACTTTTTTTAACACCTGCAAAAGAGATATAGTGATAGCAACAACACCTCCATTCTTTGCTAAATTGTTACTTAAAGCAGAGGTCCTGTGTAAATACTGTTCAGATAACAGTACATTAATATAGCAGTCGTATGATGTCTGAATTTGTTCAATGTGTCATTGTTGAAAATTACAAATTGTTTAATAGCATATAATAGCTCCACCATAATGACCAATATTGTTCTGAAACACAACATTGCCGCACAGTGTGACATTACTAGACTGTATATTTGCAGCACCTCCATAGTCCCTGCTCAAATTATGGAAACTGCAGTCACTAAGGGAAACTAAACTGTATGAAATTATGATAGCTTGCGATTGATGTCTGCCATAAAATACTAGCTACACCCAATAGATTACAAAATTTGACATAATCATAACTAAAGCTGATTGAGTATGAGGACATCCTGGTTGATCTCAAATAATGACAAGATTTGATAGGATAATGTCGAAAGAATTCGTAATAATGATTGTGGCGATAAGTTAGGGTGTCTAAAAGTCGATGGCAGAGCTGCCATCAGAATTCTTGCTGTCTCACCACTCTGCTAAAAGGCTTCTCTATACCTAGTTTCTTAAGCTGGATTGAGAACCAATCTTTACCCAGTGAACCCTCAAAAATGATTAAAGACGTTAGAATCAAGCAAGAACTGAACCAAATAGTTAGAAATTATGAATATTAGGTGTGTAGTAGTGTACAAGGGAATGAGGAGTTATTAGTAGAATGCATGAAATAAGATGACACCTGTGTAGCAAAATAATGTAACAGTAAGATAGTGGAATATTAATAAAGAAAACTGGAAATAATAGATAAATAATAAGAATGTTAATAGTTACTATTTGAGAAATGTGACGATAATATCACCGCAATGATGTTTTTGCCTGACAGCCTGTTGGGGTCGTGAATCTCAACATAAAGTCTTGAAATAGCTATGAAAGGACAAACTCAGTGATAATTCAGTAGAAATAACGTTATAATTGGTTAAATCACGATAGTAAACAGAGGTACAACATGTTACAACAATGATAAATGAGTAAAGTAACGTAATTGAGGTGAATGAAAAAGTTTGTTCATTATGCAGGTTTACGTTGACTACTGAAGATATCAATGAAGACAAAACAACGTCACCCGTTCGCGCAGGCGCCATCTGGTCTGACTAAAACCCAGTGTATAGTAGCATTAGTTGATTCAGAGCCATTCACTACAATGTTGGAAACATTCACTAAATACAAGGAAGTATCAAGACAATACTCATCACTTTGAACGAGAAAAAGAGGATCAGAAGTCAAGCATTGATCTGTTTTTCAGTGTAGAATTCAAGATTGTACAGAACACACCAGGACTGGAATATACTGTATACTCTTGAATCCATTTCTATTGCAGCTTATTTGACAATAGCTGGTTCACAGACAGTTCTATTGAGTGATACTATAAATAGTAATGCCATGACTACTACACCACTTATTTCCTGCATTTGTGATTATTCTATAATAACAGTATCAGTTACTAAACGAAAACTTGTAGAAAATACAAATTAAAAATTCGTGTCTATATTTTTGGAGAATATTGTTGTAACCATGGCTGATTATATAACTTATAATATGTTAGCACTATTCTTTTATTTTTCCAATTGGTGTAGAATAAGGACATACATTTTTTTGTAATATTATAATGTGATCGTTTCTACCTCATCAGATCATAATATCTCATACAACTAAATAAAGTCATATAGGCACACTCTCTATTGTGTATACACTGAAATACACCCACACAAACACAGATATACACACATTAACACATACATTACTATTATAATTTGACATTTCTTCTGTGACTATGTACAATAGATTCTAGTTTCATATATTTTGTTTTCCATTAGTCATTAAAATTTTTATATAACAAATATTTCAACCATTGTGCAATAGTCATCATCAAACAAAGTTGTAACATAAGAAAACGTTAGCTAGAAGCTTATACATTATTGTCAGGCAGGTAAACACTGGAGGCAATAAACCAGTATCCCCGCTTGTTACTGATCCACTCATTTTGATTTGCCAATACTCTGAATAACATCTCTTGTAATTCTTGCTGGTGATCTACTATTATCATGTAATGATATCTTTGAATTGCATGTTGAGCTTCTGCAGATGTGTTGATTTCTAGTAATTTCTATGCACTTTGATGTTCATTTAACTGATGTTCTAGAGTCCTTAAAGTTTGGTACGCCACTCCGCTTTTAATATTAGGTGGAAGGTTTTATGCATGAGCCAATAAGCAGTTGATATGGAATACACCATAAATGATCTTGTGCTAAAACATTAATTTAACCATTTAATAAAGTCTTCACAATACTTCATTATTCTAGTTTACAGACACAAATGAGTTAGCTATTTTAACTTAGTTCTAATAAACTTCTCATAACTTAATATTTTATAAATAATTTGCTCACTATGTGAAGTAAATTTTAGCTTAGGCAATAGTTTAAAGTTGCATACTTTTACACAAATAGTGAACTAAGTGTTTGAACACATGGATTTTTTATCCTATGTTCAATTTTAACCAAATATGTGTGAGTCAAAGAAATGAGCTAGAATTTTCATAAACCATAATGTGAGATGGGTGAGGGCCTGTTATGTGTAGTACTCTTGCCCTCGAATTATGTAGGCTGCCACCAGGTCAATTACTGCTTAGATCTGTCAAGCTTTATCGACTCCTAAACCCGGCACTTGAGTTCTACCTCCTTAATAGTTTAAGTTTTGAGTTACAAAGTGTAAGTACGGAGATGATGAGGTGATCTATTACTTCAGGGAAAGACTAGGTTTGCTGGGCATGTTGGGATTATATTATATGTCCTGCCACCCACTGCTGAAACATTAAAAAAATGACCAATGAGAACTGTTCACACATGAAGGCCACATGGTCAAAAAGAAAGTTCTAGAAAAATGTTTGTTATGCGAGCGTAGCTAAAGAGGTGACTTTTGGGAAGGGCTCAGCAGGATCTGACACCTCCCACATAGAGACTTACGGTTATCTCTTAGAAACATGTTATTGTATCAAACGCATAATTGTAAATTATTGTTTTATGTCATTGTTTATGTGCAGAGACAAGTGACTATGTGTGTTTGTGTCAAACATGTAATTGTCAGTTGTTGTTTTGTATCATTGTTTATGTGCAGAGACAAGTGACTATGTGTGTTTGTGTCAAACATGTAATTGTCAGTTGTTGTTTTATGTCTGTATATGTGCAGAGACACTAGAAGAGACGAAAGAGACTAGAAGAGACTAAAGAGTCTAAATAAATAGAGTAGAAGAGGCTATAGAGACTGTAGAGAGTAAGACACTAGAAGAGGCTAAAGAGACTATAAGACAAAAGAGACTATAAAAGACTAAAGAGACTAGGAGAGAAGAAAGAGATCGAAGAGACTAGAGAAGCAGAGACTTTAAGAGACTAGAAGAGACAAAAGAGACTGCAAAGATTGAAGAAACTGAAAGCAACTAAATGAGACTAAGGAGACAACTAAAAGAGACTACTAGACTAAAGAGACTAAAAGAGACTAAAGAGACTGAAGAGAATAAAACATTTGTATAAAGTGACCGAAAAGGACTCTATAGAAGAAACTACTAAAGAGACTGATGAGAACAATTAGACTAGAAGAGACTAAAGAGACTATAAGATACTAGTTATTAGCTTAGCTATATGGAATTTTATCTACAAATCACTTAAAATGAGGTAATAAGACCACTTATAACATGAAGAAACAATCTATATTTTTTGTCAGTTAAATGTCAATAAAATAACCCTCCCTTACATTTCTAGCTACAGCCCAGTTGACATTGAGTAAGATACTGAAGTCTACCAGTATGAAGTTTGGAGTCATTCCCATCCTTAGATTATGAGAAGTTACACAAAGTAAGTGTCAGAACTAAAATAAGACCTCGTGATATTTAGAAGAAACAGATTGCTGACAAACCCCCGCCCATTACTTGATTGATCTACTTTCGCAGCAAATCAAGTTGCAACAAATTGGATCAGTCTTGGGGCAGCCTGCTCGATTTTCCAGTCTCCTGGGCTCCTCTCCCTCACTAGTTGAGAATCCTAGTGTGGAGTTTGAAGACGAGGCAATATAGAAGAGATTATTTTTGTAGCCAACTTTTGTTTGTAGTGATTGTAAATAGTGTTCTTTACTGGTATCCTAAGGTAAACAACTTATTGCCAACTGGATTATACATTCATAGTTTGATTATGCTTATACAATAGTGCATCGTTTATTTTGAATGTATTACTGAGTTCATTGGATATCTGCATACTCAATATCTTCTTCTTTTTTTCTTCTAATTTTATACTTTATTCAGTATTTAAAGCTATTATCACATTGTTGTAATATATATCAATCACATAATCACAGTTATTATCTGTTGTATTCTAAATTGATACTTGTGACACAATATTTTCCGCAGGAATAGTGTAACTATTTATTTACCTGTCATAACTTGGAGATACTGTGGGGCACTGCCAGTCACAAATCTAAGGGCGGAGCCACTGGTTAGGTTTGTCAATTGTGGGCGGGAATATTTAGAATTACCCGCGTAAGCTAAGTTAGCGGTGTTATTCTATTATTGAGAGCATCCCCAATTCTGGTGCAGCACCCTTAATACCTAGTGATTGAAATAATAAATATAATGAACAATAACAAACTACAATAGCAAGGAAATAATGATATAATAACAATAATAATAATTAGGATGATGATAATACTTATAATTAGTAATAATAATAATGATGATGAAGAACAGCTAAGTTTTTTAAATAAAGAATAAGGCAAATCCCATGGACTACCACAGAAAGAATTTGAAACCAGGTATTGTAGTGGGTAAAAAGTTTTTAAGTGGGTGAGTCCACGCTAGCTATAATATATATAATATATATATAATATATATATTATAATACTTATAGCACGAGTCAGAGTACAATATGGGAAAATATTTTACGAGCACGCAAAATATTTTCACGAGCCAAAGGCGAGTGAAAATGTGGCGTGAGAGTAAAATATAATTCCCATATTGTACGACGAGTGTGATAAGTGATTTATTGCTTCTTTGAAATTTTTCTCAACCGGTTACAATACAATTTTCATTGATTTTACTCGCTACGCGCGCCTACAAGGAGCGTACAACGTACAATATGGGAGAATACAGAACGCTCGCGTGATGCGGAAATATTCAAGTAAAAATATCAAAGCTGCAATAAATATATATATATATAATATATATATATAATATATATATATAATATATAATAAATGTTTTACACCCAGTGATTGAATATTAAAATAATAACTATAATAACAAGTCAATAACAAACAGCAATAGGAACCAAATAATATAATAACAATAATAAAAAAATCAGATTTCTGTAGTCATTCCTATTCTTTCATATTATTTTTTTCTAAAATAACCAATGTTAACACTGGTAAACTAGAAGTCTGTTCTTCAGGAACTGCAAACAACCTCTCACTGAATGATACACATAAATACATAGGTATTATCAATGCCTGTATGTTAGAGAGGCACTCTTACCTAGTTGTCTGAGGGGGTTTCCAAGATAGAGGAAGTTTCAGTAATTATATTGCTACACAAAATACAAAGATGCACTTCATTTTCATAAAATCTAGAGTATCTAAAGTAGAATTTAACCGTCAGACTGTCAATAGCACATGTAATAAGAGACTGCAGCTACTCCAGTATTTCAAGAGACAACACAGGTGAAGATAAGGTGTAGTATCACAGATCTTAGCAATTTCCTCTTGAAAATAATGACAATAGTAAGAAAGCTCGGAAACAATCTCAGATAATGATGTACACAAAAGGAGAATAAAGCTGTTAAAAATGAAAGAAAAAAACAAGAGAGAAGAGACAAGACATCTAATAGTTCTGGTACATGTCAGAAATAGCTCAAGATCAATAGTGTAGCTGCTATATCTGGACCACTAAGTAAGGATATCACACTTATAATCCTGCATCCCAGCATGTGCATAGTAATCTCAACTGTAGTAGTCTCAGCTCTACAATAAGCGGTATCTTTACTTATTAATCAAAACTTCATGAAACTTGTGCTTACATTGGAACTGAATACTGGAGTTCTGAAAACTGGAGACACTATTGGAATTGGAAGTGTAGAAGAGGAAGAAGTCAAAGAAGAAGAAACAGAAAAAAAGGGGGGAAAAAGAAAAACAAAGAGTAAAGGAAAACATCGATGAAAAAAAAGAGAAGAAGAAGAAGAAAAAGAAGCAGAGGAAGAGGAAAAAGAAGTCAAAAGTGAAAAAAGAAAAGAAGATAAAGAAGGAGTAAAGGTAAAAAGAACAACTATATGAATACGTTAAGGAAGATGAGAAGAATAAAAAGAAGAAAAAGAAAGTGTGTAAGGATAATGAATTAGAAGAAAAAGATGAACAAAAAACTAGAACAAAAAGAAGAACAAACTACCCCCTTTTCAAAATCCTCTATATAGGTTCAGCTGCAACAGACACAACTTTGAATGTAATTCATACCTCTGTATTATACTTAGTGCTATACTTTTCAGGAATTCAACAGCAATCTCATTCTCATACTATTAAATGCGTAGACTATCAAGTGGTGCCCATTGTATACTGTACAAACTCTCATGTGTAGTTGGGAATGCCAGTATTACTTGTATTTCGTTTAAATAGTTGCACTTCACCATTATTACAAATAAACACATGGCTATTATTGATAATAAACTATGATCCAAAATGGCGGTGCATCTATAAACCAATTGTAATCTGCAATAGTGCTAACAACACTTATAGTCTAGCTGGCATTATTGCCAGACCTATGAAAAAAAATTTTAGTCTTAGCTCCCCTGTTCAACATATAATTATATTCCCTTCAGTAAGTTCTCAAAGTTTTCAGGCAATAAAGATAAACAATAATAACTAGTGTAAACTTAGCTTCTGCTTCAATTACCATTATGTCAATTAGAATAAGCTTAGAAGCAGTTTGAGCCAACTCATTTAGTACATGCAACAAGCTTTTAGCTACTGACTGTTGTAAAACACTGGTAGAATAGACTCAGCATTACACCGTATGTACAATAGAACTTCCACTGATGATATCGCCACTTTACCATCTCCCTAGGAATGCATGTGAACCCTATAATATGCACTACACTTAGAACAACCTATACTTTTATCCAGCTTTCATTTAAGATCTCTGATAATCATCTGGATTGCTGGTGTGGTAGTAGAGAATTTGGGATGATATTGCACTAGCAAAAATGCCCAATGGTTGTGTTAGATACATCAATAATGTTTCTAGAATGGCCAGGGATAGCCTTTTTTAATAAATTTTCTCTTTGAACTAGCTACAGCAAAATAGCAACACAACAGCTGCTTACAGCAAAGTATGCCATCATGTGATTAGCACGTGAAATATCACATGACCAGGACCTGACCAAAGAAGGCCCTTACTATATAAATCAATTCTCTATTCTGTAAAGTAGTCTCCCAATTTGTAAAGTAGGCCCTTTCTTTATAAAGTAAGTATCTATTGTGTAATTTAGCTTGTTAGAAATATATGGAGAAGAAAAAAGATTATGAAGAAAATCAAACAGGAAAAAGAAATGGTAGAAAAAAATTAACAGGAATTTAAAATCAAAAAACGAATGAAGAAGCAGATGAAAATAATAAGGACAAATTTAAAAGAAGAAGGCGGAGGTGAAGAGAAAAAATAAGATAATGGACGAAATAGAAGACAAAGAAAAGAATAAGAGTAAAAAGAACAAGAAAAGGGAAAAGAAAAATGAGGAAAATTAAAATGAAAGAAAGTAAAAAAGTAGACAAACAGAAGCAGGTGAAAAGAATAAGAAGAAAAAGTAGAAAAAAGAGAAAACAATGAGAGGAATGAGAGAAAAAATAAGAAAAGAATTCCAAAAAGGAATAAAAAGAATAACAAGAGCAAACTAGAAAAAAAGAGAAAAATGGACAAAACTAAGAGGTTAAAGAAGAAGGAGCAAAAGGAGGCAAAGAAAAGAAAAATATGAAATAAAAAAAAATAAAAAATAGAAGAAACTGATGTACACACAAATCAAAGTAGAGGAAAAATGAAGACAAGAAGAATGAAAGAAGAACAACAACAACATTGTGATAAACAATAAAGAGTTGGATAAAAGTATAAGGGGATAAAGAAGAAAATTAAGTAGAGAAAATATACAAGAAAAAAGGAGAAAAAGAAGAAACTAAGAAGAAAAAGAATATCAGACAAAATGAAACAGAAAATTACATTAAAATAAAATGCTGTCTTTCCATTAGGTACCGTTAACTTTTAGCATAAAGGTTCCGTAGGTTTGATTACATCATTTTTGAATGTCATGTAGGTGTTGAGTCCATCCTAGTTTACATAAAAAATATTACTTGAGGAGCCTGCAGGCTGTCCATTGACATACCATTGAAGTAGTTGTTCCAGAACATTAGCATACTGGGCTAGAATTGTGGTATAAATAGAATTAATAAATTTTTCTTGAATTAGATCTTATGTTGACCTCATATTGATCTGCAAGACATTCATGAAATATATTTTAGTAACTGTCCATATATAAAGCATTTTTGATGTTGAGTTTTGTCTTGCTATTGTTCATAATAAGTTAACAGTATTTTGTTAATTAAGTAGTCACAAGTGGTGCCTATACTAAACTACTAGAATTCCACTATGCTAAAGACATATGAGCACTAATGTTCATCAATGTGCACATAATTGAGTTATGTGTTTTACTGCAAAAGTCGAAGTGAAATAGCTTAGATGATTTTGAATTTATAATTATGATACAAATTCAAAATAATATCAACTTTTTTTACACTACTCCATGAGTAGTAATGAGGTAATTCATAAGGAATTAACTACCTACCTGTATACAAATAGACAATAATGATGGTCTTAACAATCCGTTCAGTAATCTATGAACTAGTATTTCACTTTTAAACTCTTCTTATAGTTCACTTGTAATCCACAGTAGCACTTTGAAGTTAAAAAGTACCTGAATTAGCAGTCTAAGTTGGTTTGTACTGGTTACATTTACAGTTAAGTAATAGGTAATATCATAGCATTATTAAATTTTGAATGAACAGAATATCATGTGGTGCCAACAAGGGTCACTTTGGCATGTAGGGAACTTTAACTAATTTGTTTAGATAGCGTTGAGGGATTCCATTGAATTCTACTTTTAAATTACCTTATGTGCAAATAACAATACCATGTATACTAAAGTCTATTATCACCATTTTCTATTTTTAAAACATCATCCTCAATGCAAGCTGACGATTTATTGGCGAGCGAGCATAGTGAGCGAGACACTTACAGGGGTAAAAATGAAAAAATCGGGGATGTTTGTTGGCGAGCGAGCGTAGCGAGCGAGACAGTATTATGGGTGGATAATGCAAAATCGGTTATTGGCGAGCGAGCGAAGCGAGCGAGACAGTATTAGGGGTGGACAATGCAAAATCGGGTATATGTTATATATATATATATATGTATATAATATATATGTATGTATGTATGGATTGTACGTATGCCCTTTAAACGCGCGCGCGGGGAATGTTTTTTCTTCAAAAAACACGGCTTTTTAGGCTTGACCCCAGTTTATTCTGAAACTACAGCATTAAGCAAGCCTTACTTTATACTTAAGCTCCAAAGTGTGAGAAAATTCCTTCGAAAATGCTTGCTTTTCAAGAAACAAAAAGTTGATTCGACCGGTTACTATGACATTGAAGACCCTTTACCAGATTTAAATTCAAAAACTTCGCCTTTTTTCCGGCTAAGTGCGGCTTGTTAGTTGTCAAGAGCCACCTGTAATCAGTACTGAGAGAGCTATCACTACTTCTGAAAAGCGTATGTAAGCACATAAAGTATTAAAGCTAAGGAAGCTACTACTACTCCGGGGA
>WLWD01003953.1_pt1 | contig 38750 bp, 33 predicted proteins | sample 6712731 | NCBI WGS metagenome assembly WLWD01 (sample SAMN12718690, study PRJNA576275) | sponge metagenome | isolation source: marine sponge | host: Mycale hentscheli | place: New Zealand: South Island, Marlborough, Capsize Point | collected 2014-11-01
TGTCATGAAGTTCAGAACATATCCCATAACTCTGTCTGGTGACATCAGCAAGATGTACAGAGCCATCCAGCTGTCTCCAGAAGATCGCAATTTTCATCGTTTTCTGTGGCACCAAGACATCTCTACTGACCCTAGCGAATTCCGAATGACTCGAGTAACATTTGGAGTAGCCACATCTCCCTTTACCGCCATTCATACTCTCCAGCAAGTTGCCGCAGCCTTCGGTGCTGACTATTCATTGGCATCCCCTCATGTCAGCAAGTCGATCTATGTTGACGATTTTCTGTCTGGTGCTCAGACTACAGAGGAAGCCATCAGTTTGCAAGACCACTCTTACTCAAAGGTGGTTTTCAACTGAGGAAGTGGAGGTCCAATTTGGAGCGAGTGATGGACACTAATCCTACAGACTTGCATGAGCCTTCTCAGCAAAAAATGCTCAACCAAGACACTGCAACTTCTCACCCGAAGGCATTAGGTATACACTGGGATGCTCAAACTGACTCTTTTTTGTGTCCATAGGTGATCCAGCCCAACAGTCTACCACCAAACGAAGCATCATATCTGACATTGCCCGGACTTTTGATGTCTTGGGATGGCTGGCTCCAGCAACAGTGAAGATGAAGACGCTGTTTCAGAGGCTGTAGGAATAGGGGATTTGCATGATGACATCACGTTAGTTCCGGCCACGCCCATTGATGGTATCACGGCACCACCAGTCCCATTGAAAATGTATTAGTTTTGCTTACCACTAAGCCTATATTTTGCTGTAGCACCAGTTCTTTGTTGCATAGAGCCACCAAATTACAGGAATAGCTACATTATGAAATTTCCCAAGTGCTGGTATCAAATTTATGAATTTTTTGGCGGTTGTGGAGTGATGGAGAGTGGAAGTTTGGTGATGGTTAGCGAGCAAATCAGCGAGTGTGCCACTAGTTCTTCTCAGAATTCTTAATAGTTAATAATTGGATTTTAGCTTACCGTTATGTATTTAAGCATGAACAAAAACTATTTACCTCACCTCGGTACTTCTTTCTTAGCCTTCTCATGTTCTTAATTGTGTACTGATCACTTTAACAGACTTTTTTGTACAATAGAAAATGAAAAGAGTATAGTGGCAGTCATGGGAACTTCAAATAATTTTTTTAACATGTGAAAGAGAAAATATCTATCAAGTACTTTATACTTTGTGAAAATCTTGTTAATTGCTTTTTGCTGTGGTTGTCAACTTCAAAGCTTATAGTTGGTATACATGGCACACCATTGTTTAAAGAATTACTACCCTTTGCAGTCATTCGACCAAATCTGTTACAATCCCTTTAACTGACTGGAAACTAAAGTGCAGGCTTGAAGCCATACTAGTCCTAAATACACAACTATACACTGTTGTGAACCATTTCAAAGAACATAATGGGAATATTATCTTCAATTAAAGTGTGTAGTGTTCCTGTTACAATCTGCAACTTAAGTAAAAACAATATTAATACATACTTGAAATTTAGAGAATTTATTATTTACCAATTAAACAGTTATTGTGACAACATGGGAATTTGAACTATCAAACAATTCAATTGTCTTCCTATATATCTTCTTACAGCCACAATTGTTAACCCTAAGCATGTAGCATGAGAGGGTTATTGTAATCACTTTGTAAATCAGTCATGCAGTCTGGCAGTCACTTCACAATGAATCTCAAAAATGGTGACCATCAGAATATTGAAGTAGAATTCAAACTATTGTACTAAGTTGCTTGATTTAATGTGCCAGACGATTGTTAATACATGAAATTACTTGCTCACTGCATGTCATGACTGTGTGGAAAAATAAGTTGAGATTACAGTAGTAGCTTCTGAGGCTTTCGTGACTGAGTAGTTGAATTACTGCTATTCTTATAATGAAACACATTCCTTGAATGAAACACCACAGGACTGAACCCTTAGCACTATTACACACTAGAAAATTATTACTAAATATTTTATCAGACCTAATGAATAATTTACCACACAAAAGCTTATGATCACTGCCAAGAAAAAAACATTTTCTGGAATGTTATGTTCAAAAAGAAATTCTGGCACATTACATAGTTGCATTTCTCTTCCAATGTTCTGAAAAGTCTACATTTTTGAAACGAGTTGTTGAGTGACAGGCCAACCAACTGACAAACTGAACACACACAGTTTGGAGAGGAAATGTTGTGTTTTCATTATTTTGTTTGTAATTTTGAACCGAATTGCATCATACAAAATTCAGAGATTAGTATATTACTTTTGTCTGTTAATTTTAAGTGGCAGGTATCCTCCTTGAACAAATCATAACATAAAAGATGAAGTACATAATAATCATTAATTAGTTTTAGCATTTAAATTTTTCAAGTTGTTTCCAATATGTAAACAGTCAACATTTCCTGTTTTCATATGTTTATTTACAGATGTATTGGCACCAACTATAATATCTTCATCAGTGACTGCTACATCAGCTACTCTGTCCTTGTCTCAACCTACCAATAGTATATCAGTAGATATGTACACAGTTACTTTGACTGGTACTACTTGTAATGGAGTCCCTATGAGATCAGGAACTACTATGACAAACTCAGTAACTATTGATAATCTAAATGCTGATATTCGATACTCTGTAGCTGCTGTTGGTAGAAATAATTTGGTAGAATTAGAAGCCACTGGAAGTGCAGCTCTAACTACAAGTGAGGCAGGTAATAATATACAGAGTAATTGTTCACTCAACAAACAAGTCATTTACAGAATTGATCCAATAATTAATGAAGTCATATGATATAATTATCACATTGCTACAGCTCCTAGTATCAGTCCTGGTGCACCAACATCTAGTGCTACTACATCAACTAGTATCACCATCACATGGACTGAGATAGCATGTCTAGGCAGGAATGGAGTGATCACTGGATATACCATTAGATATGGACCCGTTAACTCTTCACCTACAACAATAGATCATACATCTACTGACAGAAGTAGAGTAATATCTGGTCTGACACCCTTTACCAACTACACAGTCTCAGTGAGAGGAGTAAACAGTGCAGGAGGTGGAATCTATTCAGCAGAGACTGTCATAAGGACGGATGAAGCTGGTGAGTGTATTAAGTTCATTGTATGTAATTAAATCTAAGACAATATTATTACCCAAAACATTTTTCTTAGCTTCTTGGAGTATATTGCAATAAAGTGTTAGGTACAGGATTGGTTTCTTATAACTAATTAGATTACAATTATCACGTTCTGACCCTTCATAAAATCTAGATTGAAACTTTCTCACCCAAAGGGGTCCGGAAAAAAGCAAAGGAAAAATGTGAAAAAATCTTAGTTGTCGCTGGGGATTCGAACCCAGGACCACTGGCTTTAGCCACCAGTGCTCTAACCACAGAGCTATGACAACCCTCGACTTCCAAGACTCTCACATTTTTACTTTGCTTTTTTCAGACCCATTTAGGTGAGAAAGTGTCAATCTAGTTTTTATGAAGGGTCAGAATTTGATAATTGTGATGTTAAAGCCTTTTTAATCCACTCCTCTCCAGAGGGATGGGTGCACTGTAAACCAAAAGGTGTGTAGTTCACACCAAATTAAGCGTGAATCACTTGTAACAATAGTCACACCAAAATATGGTGTGATGCGCACACCTCATCGTTTGGGTGTGAAGTACACACCAAATTTGGTGTGAGTTCTCACCATAATCACTATGAACTCATACTTACATTAATGCTGAATTATTTTAAGTTACATTGATTCTAGTATTACATCAACATTTTGTTCCAAAAAGAGATTGGTATAATCCCAGATCTCATTAATCAGACGACTTATAGTCAACTCTCTTATCTAGCACACAAGTGTACAAAACATTTATAAGGTAGATTACAATGATAATAGCATTGGTTTTTGCCTGCACATGAATATAATTAACGTTCGGTAAAGGGTCCATGCTATTCCATTGAGTGTGAATTTCACACTAAGTGTGCATTCACACTAGGAAGAAAGTGTGAAGGACACACTATGCATAGGTGGTGGGCATTCACACCACCAGTTTGGTGTGAATTTGGTGGGTTTTCACGCTATAATTTTTACAGTGTGTTTTCGGTCGACACCGAAAAGGTGTTCTGACGGCACATAATTGGTGGTCTGTTGAGTATGACACTGCGGCAAGCAGTATTACTCAACAGTATAAAGGGAAAAATGTGAGAGTCTTCGAAGTCGAGGGTTGTCGTAGCTCAGTGGTTAGAGCACTGGTGGCTGAAGCCAGTGGTCCTGGGTTCGTCCCCGGCAACAACTAAGACTTTTTCACATTTTTCCTTTGCTTTTTTCCAGACCTCTTTATAGGTGAGAAAGTGTCAATCTAACTAATTAGATAATAATACAGTTTTCTTATAACTTACTGTCAATTGTTTTAGCACCTGCTGCTGTCAGACATTTATCAGGAGAAGCACTGTTTTTTAGTATTATACTGACCTGGAGTGAGCCAGTCCCTCTCAATGGCATTCTCAACAGATATACTATCAGATACTCAGTGAATGGCAGCAGTGAGATAACTAACACAACAAGGGACACCACTTTCTCTATTACAGATCTGAACCCAAACACTGTAGTGTCTAATATCAGAGTCTTAGCTGCTACAGGAGCAGGAGATGGTCCTCCTCGGATGTTATCTAACATTATAACTCTAGACAAACCATGTGAGTGTTATGTAATTAATTCTATACTTACACATAAGATAACTCTGCTGAGTTTTTTACTATTATACTAGTGATGTGCTTGAGCACAAATGGCCAGCGAGCCTAATACTACACTATTGTTAAACGTTTGGTTTTAACTTCTAACATTCAAGCTACTAAAAAAATAGAGTTGTTAAATTACGTATTATACGGTAAAGGCATTCAATGCCATAGTAACTGTGGGAGGGTACGGCCAAAGTCTTACCCTTTATTGTTTTGTTCCACTGCCACAAGGGCTTCCAGTAGCTACTATGCACGTTTCCCCCGGACGTTCCAGATATAGAGGTTTTAAGTCTTATCTTAAACATAGCGTATACAGCAACACAAATGAAGTGAATCACAAAGGAAGCCGGCTAAACTACCTCAGACAGAGTCTTAAGTAGCGAAGCCAAGCGAAGCCATGTGGGTGCTTTGATTGGCTAACTTCTCAACCAATGAGAAGCCTGATCCTCTGATCCTAGCCCGCCAAAATGCACACACGCACACAACCACTCTACGTAATGCACACAGTTTTGCACACGACACGCACACAATGAACAACTGTCCTCTGAAAATACACAAACAGTTCAGTGTTCATTCTTCATTCTTGATGATGATGATGGGTGGGGCCCGATGACTCCGTCTCCACACACCCCTGGTTAAGATGGAGACCTCCATCCAATTCCTTCGGAACATCCAGGACACACCCAGAATCCACATCTCGAAGAGGACCATCTGCACAATCGGTCATTCGGTCCGTGTTGTCCAACATCCGGGACAGTCCATCCGCGGGGGAATCTCCTCCCCTGGCACGTATTTGACACTCTCCACTCGGCCTTGTAGCCTAAGTGCCAACCTCCACAGTCTATGGTTTAAACCAGATCTGGAGGTACCGCTGATTGGAGCCAGATTAGGCCTGTGATCAGTCCTGACCACTACCGGTCGTCCAAACAGGATGACATCAAAATGGTCCAGGCACGCCACGATTGCCAGCGCCTCCTTTTCCGAGACTGAGTAGCGCGACTCCGCCCCTCTCAGTATCCTTGAGAAGAATCCAACAGGAAGTTCGACTCCATCCCTCAGAACGTGAAGACATCCACCCACAGCCACAGCACAAGCATCTGTGATCAACACAAACTCATCCGTGGGACACGGAACCGTTAAACACACACAATGACACAAAGACAATTTGAGCACATTAAAGGCTTCCTCACCCTCAGAAGTCCACACAATCCTTCCCAACGCCTCCCTGGTCGTCAAAGGTGTCAACACAGCTGCGTGGGTGGAAAACTCGTTGATGAATCTCCGATATTATCCCACAACCCCCAGGAATGACTTCAACTGCTTCTTGGTAGTAGGAAATGGCCACTCAGTGAGGCGGTAACCCTGTCCTAAGGAACCAACATTCTACCCTCACCAACCAAGTGACCTAAATACCGCAACCTTTTCTTCCCAAACCTACACTTACGCAGCTTCACAGTCAACCCGGCACTACTTAGACACTCTAACACTCTTCTCAAGTCTATCAGGTGCTCCTCCCACGACTTTGTGAAAACCAAAACGTCGTCTATATAGCATCCTGCTAATTTCCTGACGTCCCTCAACACACCATCGACCATACGCTGGAATATGGCCGGCGCATTCTTTAGTCCAAAGGGCATTCGCTTGAACCTGAAACAACCCCATGGACTACCAAATGTAGTGTAATCCCTGCAATTCTCTGCTACCTCCACCTGGTGGAACCCCGCTGTGAGGTCCAGGGTTGACAAGACCCCACAGCTACCCGCCCGATCTAGTAATTCTACCAGGGTTGGCATGTGATGCCGCACCTGGGGTGTTAACTCATTTAACTCCCTGAAATCAATACATACTCGGACTGAACCGTCAGGTTTATGGACAGGCACTATTGGGCTGCTCCATCGCGAGCCCTCAGCCTCCTCAATGACACCGTTTACCAACATGGTGTCTATGGCAGCTTTAACACCGTCAACTAGACTAAATGGAACTCTTCTCACCGGCTGGTTGACCGGCAGAGCACCATCTACCAGTTTGACCTCACACACCACATTGTCACTGCAACCTGGTGTCTCACTGAAGGTATGAGGAAATTCCCGAAGTAATTCCTCTAACTGAGTAGGATTGAAACCTACACATGGTTCATCCGCCAACGTGTCACCTTTAACCACGCCCTTCTCCTCAGCATCCTCAACAGAGACCACCGCCCTGTATACCTTCCTCTCGTGATACACCTTAAGGTTATTGATATGCATAGTTCTCCCTTTCCCTGGTAACCCATCACCTGTCACCAAGTAATTAACCTCGCTGAGAACCTTAGCTATTTTGTAGGGACCCTCCCAACTACTCTGAAATGCCCCACATCTCCCTGGCACCTTGACTAATACACTCTGACCCTCAGCCAACTTCCTGTTGGACCTTGTTGAGTTCAGCTTACTCCTCTCTATGCTTAGCCCTCTTTCTTCGTGCAACACTCAGGTCTGTAAGTTCCTGGAGCCTATCCTGCAGCGTCTCGATCCACTTAGAAACAGCTACACCTTCACATACATCTTCCACCCACCCTAGGTACACAACGTCTAATGGCCCCCTTACATTGAACACATACACCAGGTCAAAGGGGCTAAGCCCAGAGTCCTGATGCGGCGTTTGTCTGAGTGCAAAAAAGGCTAGCGGCAGAAAACGGACCCAACCCAACCCCTTATGGCTTGCCTTGGCTAGCATCGGCTTCAGCGTGCCGCCATGGAACCGCTCTACCACGCCGTTACCCTGGGGGTAGTACGGCGCGGAGAGGATTCTCTCACAACCAAACAGCTGTGCTACTCTCACATAAAGTTTGCTAGTAAAAACTGTCCCTCTGTCAGTTAATATAACATCTGGGAGACCCGTCTTGCACAGTATTGAACAGAAAGCTTCCGCCACTTCTGTGGCGGTGACACCTCTCAATGGTATGGCCTCTGGCCACCTCGTGGCCATGCATGCATAAGTTAGCAGGTATTGGGCCCCACCCTTCCCTTTGGGTAATGGCCCAACTACATCAACAGCTATGCTCTTAAATGGCTCCCCAACCACCGGCCTCTCAATTAGCTTATAGGGTTTGTTCCCCGACTTATTGACTTTCAGACACACTGCACAAGACTCTATGTATCTCACGACATCCCGGGCTATCCCAGGCCAGGTGAAAAGTTTATTAAGTTTTTCCCTGGTCTTTTTGACACCCAAATGCCCCCCGTGATCATGTGCGAGCCTTAAAATCCTAGGCCTATCTACTTCCGGAACCACAACTCGCAGTATTTCCTTCCCAAAGTCTCCTGCTATAACATGCACTAACAAGCCATCCCGGATCTCATATCCTCTAAGATGTGAACTGGCCAGAAGCATACAATTAGACAATCCCAGATCATCCTTCTGCCTCTGCTGTAAAGCCTTCTTCCCTTCTGCCTCATCTCCCACACTAGCATCTGGTAGCTCCAACTGCAAACAACTGTCATCGGCCACCCCCCTGGTTAGACCAGCATTGGTACCGACTTTTACCTGACCCTCGCTCTGCTTGACGACCTCAGAGTCACCTGAGAGCTCCTTGGGTTCCACTACCGTGGGAGGTGGAGTCTTACTTGCCACCTTACCACATTTCACTTTCCTAGCCCCGCCCTTCTTACTGGGTGCACTAGGAATTGCCACAGCCTGACCCGAAGGTGTGGACTTCACGTCATGCGGGTCATGGCTACTAACCACCACTGGTCCTAACCCCTTACCAGACCCGCTAGACTCACTCTCAGAACCGTTCACCCTATCCTCAGACAGAGCAATACTAGTTGCCACTCCTCCAGGAGGTGTGGTCTTACTTGCCACACCTGCACTGGAGGGCATGGTCCTCTTGGGCTTGGCTCTATCCTCCGACAAAGCATCACCTTTCCCTCTCTGCTTCACACTAGTAGTCCCAAGACCCTCACTCTCTCTCTCGAGTGCACTACCCACCCTGGGTGTTGTCTCTCTTACTACTTTAGTGCTACCTTCAGAACCACTCCCAGACCCAGGTAATAACCCAGCTACTCTCTGAGCTTCTTCCTCTAGTCTGGCTTGTTCTAATTCACCATCTCTGGCTTGTTTACGTGTGACAACTCTACACTGCTCTTCCGGCTCAGTGTGAATTAATGCACTGGTCGGAAGTGACAGGGAGTCAGCCGTGGCTTTGACCCCGGCCTGGGTGTCTGGGGTAATACCAGAATACCCGGTCCCCGAGGTATCTGCCTCTGAGGCCGCACCCAGTAACAGTCTGGTTGCTTCATTCTCACCTAGGGGTATGGCAAAGATTACCTCATCAGTCTTAAGCTCATCAGAAACTACAACCCGCAAGCTAAACTGTTTCCCATCCAGGCCAAACATTACCTGGGCACACTGAGCTCTAACAGGTTCTCCCGCCACACCTTGTATCAGTTCAAATTTGTCAAGTAGTTGACATGGGGGTACGTATTTCACAGGTACAATAGTGACTGTGGCACCCGTGTCTGGCACTATATCACACGGCACACCGTTCACACTTCCTCTCAGTGTAACACCTTCATTGTCACTCACTGCCCATCTAGTAGCTTTCACTTTTGTATCTTTGTCTGTTTGTTTAGGTGCTTCCCGCTCCTTAGGTTTCCCCCTTTTCTCTCTTTCGGGACAGTCAAAGGCTTTATGCCCTGGCTTCCTGCAGACAAAACATTTCACCTTCTTGTTGCTTTCCCCTAATTTACTAGCTCCTTCCCTCTCACTTACGCCACTAATTATTCCTAGTTCTTTTAATACTAGTCCAGCTTCCACAACTTCTTGTAAGCTCTCACAGCAACACAAATGAAGTGAATCACAAAGGAAGCCGGCTAAACTACCTCAGACAGAGTCTTAAGTAGCTCAGCCAAGCGAAGCCATGTGGATGCTTTGATTGGCTAACTTCTCAACCAATGAGAAGCCTGATCCTCTGATCCTAGCCCGCCAAAACGCACACATGCACACAATAACCACTCTACGTAATGCACACAGTTTTGCACACGGCACGCACACAATGAACAATTGTCCTCTGACAATACACAAACAGTTCAGTGTTCAGTTCTTCATTCTTGATGATGATGATAGGTGGGGCCCGATGACTCCGTCTCCACAGTAACCACTCCCCGAAACTGTTTGAATTGAAACAAAAAAAAAAGTCACGTTCTTTAAACTTTTTCTTTGGGATATTCTTAGTAATTGTTGTAACGCACAATACTTTGTTCACATAACTGAACATACTTACGCAAGACTTACCTTCGTGGTAAGTCTAGTAGACAATGAATACAGTGCAGTGCAGTAAATATGAATACAAGTCAACAAAAATACAGTTGTTAGTAAAAAAATATATAATTTAAACAGTTTTAACCGATATAATAAATAAAGGTGTAATTCAAGCAACACTGATACTTCGTAGGAAGAGGTGACTTCTCACATGAACACTTAAACTGCAAGAACATGCCCTACTAGTTATCAACCAAAATTTAGACTGTGCCCCAAAACAATTTGGGGGGGGGGGGGGGGGGGAGAAGTGGGAGGGGGGGTGAGGCTCAGTTACTCTAGCCCCTGACCTATAATTGTGTCAAAATGCTCTGAGCATGAATAATCATTCACAAGCATTAATAGCAAGCAAGCCTGCAGCTATAAAAGTAACTCATTATATACTTGATCTTTTCGATACTCCGGACTGATTTCCACCCTAGGTTATACTAAGGAATACGGTAGACTTCTCTCTTGTTATGCTTATCCAAGCCTTGTTCTTTTGCAGTTGTTATTATTGTTATTGTTGTAATTGTGTTATAGTTGATATTGTTGTTATTATTGTTATTGTTGTTATTTGTTGTTATTGTTGTTATAGTTGTTATTTTTGTTTTAGCTGCACAATTATTTCTTACTTCATTTTTCCAGTGTAAGAGTAGTTCTTGTAATATTGTAAGGATACAAAGATTTAGTTTTTCTTACCTTTAATAAAAGACAAGGATGCATTCATTACATCAAAGTGAGACTTACTGCTTGGAAAAAAAACAACTTAAATACATTTGAACTGCTTGTGGTGAGGTTACAGAAAACACACTTTCCCATGTTACCACAAAATGGATCATGTTCCATTTATACTTACACTGTATAGATAAATAGAATGAATAATATATATATATATATATATATATATATATATACTCATTCATTAAAATACAATACCCATAAAAGTATTATTTCTGTCACTAATGTCAATGGCTGATATAGTTCTTCCTAAATGTACGCTGCTAGGGGGATCGCGAATACTTACCGGTAACAACTCTATCAGTTTACTTTAGTCTATTTCTGCTTTATTTTCTACTTATACCATTTTTTACCAAATTTTTTTCTAGTGCTGTAAGAATTATGAGATAAATTAAAAATCTACTGACTACTTTTATTACCTTACTAAGTTAAGACTCTGTACAAAAAATAGATTTCTAACAGTTCGTCCTCGTCGACTAATAACACAAAACAAATTCAAGTAGCCTCGCAAGTTTTCACCATTTTCCTAACTGTGAACCCCGCCCAGGCGGGGAGTGGTTTTCTTTGCGCGCGTAGTGAGGTGCCTTAATTGGAGTTCCAGCTGCAGTCCAAGGACAGTGGGGGATCCTACCTTTACTAGACGGGTTCGGAAGATTCAGCGGTGACTAAGGGCCTTCGCCAACTTCTCCCTCAAAAGCTTCCTAACCCCTTTGTTCTTCAAAGCGGTGATAAAATTGTCCGAGGTACCACTACATTGACAAAGTTTCCTGACGTCTGAGTAGCCTATACCGAGGGAATCAAGCTTCTTGGCTTGAGCTGAAGTAAGGCTAGGTTTACCCAGTGATTTGATAAGAGCTGCAGCCCTCATAAAGGTGTTTTTTTTTGTTGATCCACAGGAAGAACTGATCTTTGGGAGTTCTGATGGAGCGCTTGGCCAAGCATCCAGCAAGTACAGAGTTACTGAAGATTCTCTCTAGCGCCAAGACATCAGGAAGAGCCCTTTATGCTCCTATAAGATAATATGTGTTAAGAATCGGTTTTGATTTATCACATTAGTTACCTTCAATCAAGTTTCCTATAAATTTTTCATGTAGTTTCTCCATGCTTAATGAGGTGCCCTGCAGAATATCTTCCCATCTATCTTCATCTATAATAAAACTGTAAATAATATCAGTGCATAAATGTTATCATATACCTTTCTCAGCAGTGGAAGTGTATCACTGAAGTGCACATTTCCTCCTATGAAGAGTGAAAATGCCAACTCGGTACGCCTTTCTATTTTGGCTGGAAGAATTGGGAAATCGTAGAGAAATCCATTGTGTGCTACCAAAACTAACATTGGTAAGTCGCATTGAATAGAGAGCATTTGATGAATTTTTAATCATAACTGGATAGTAAGAGTTTCCAGTCTCTTTAGAGACGTACTCAACAGCATATGTCAGCCACTCTAAAAATTTTGGCAGTAGAATTGAGAGTGGCTTTTCCCCCCTAAGGAGATTACTAGTAATCCCAGTAATTCTGGAAACTATACATAGATTGGAAATAACATTGTTTATATTGTGATATTGTATTTTATTACCAGGAGCTGAAATGGTTCTGCTTGTCCTTAGAAGTGAAGAGAAAGCAGGAGCAAAAGTGGAACTGGTGAGTTAAAAATCTTAGCAGCAATGTCCGTAAGGTGGTCTTTATAAATACTCAGCTGTGGCCTCACAGTATAGAGCACAAGAAGGGGCAAGCGACCATTACCACTGTCAGGACTGCTTTCCTGCTCTTCAATGGGGTCAAGACGGCATTCTGGAGTGTCAACTTCGAAATGATCATCTATTTATTCTAGGTACTCGCTGCTGTTAGCCTCCCCCTTGCCATCTCCAACATATTCACCCACTACACCACCAACATCCTTCAAGGTCTCCATAAAGTTTTTCTCGGCTTCATACCTGGCTTTCTTTGCTCTCTTTTGTAAGTTCCTAGCTATTTGTAAGGGATTTTTTTAAAATGTCACACAAGCCATTCAAGGAAGATAATTCAAGAGATAATTTTATGAGTATTTGTAGGAGTAGATGAATAGTGTATTCAAGTATTAATATTTTTTATATTTTACCACAATGTACGTACCGCTTATGAAGATTGTTGGCACTAGATCTCTTGATTTGGTTTTTTTTCCAGGCTTTCTGCTCTGACAAAATGGCAGATACAGCGGCTGCAGGTATATCAGTCCCCATCCTAATCAGGCAAATCACTTTCCATATGGGACCCAGATTCTGCACATTATAATGTCATAAAGAAAAGGTAAGAAAGTAAACAAGCAAATAATACTGTAATGAGCTTTTTTGGTGTTACTTTATGACAGATGGCCATATTCGTTTTGCAGGTGTAGTGTGCATGACCAAGATCAGTGCTTCGGTACACTAGAGCCAAACCATGAAATCCTTCAATAGTGTTTGTTGTCAGTCTACCATGGTCGGACACATAATCCTGGGGCCATGCAGCCATTCCTTCTATCAACACTTTGAAGTTGTCTACTTGGACCTTGCAGGTAAATGCATTGTCACTTGTGTAAGGTGACCCATCAGAATTACACTGGTAATAATAATAATAATAATAATAATAATAATAATCCATTATTAACCTTATCATGTAGACACCATGGTGATGTGTGCACATTTTCACAGTAATGAGGTATGAAGTTTTTGATGGCAACTGAAAATTCCGCCAATGTATCTTGAGCCACCTGAATTTTATCTGATGCAATTAAGTTGCTTAGATTTGTCTTGCAACTTTTCAGCATACTATCTGACATCCTCTTGCATCGGAAGTTGCACTATGGAAAGCACAAAGTAAGTGTGGGTGTGAGTAAAGAATATTTTTAATGCAATGCAACATAATTACCTCACATATATTCCTCTTTATTTTCTCTAGGTCTTTGTGCAGTGTTTTAGCACAATGATTCGAGCAATACGTCACCATGCCTTCCGAATAATGCCTACAAAAGATTCCATTGACAGAAGTATCCTTGTCAGTGATTATTTCGGTCACAACCATTCCATCATCCTTTGCCTTCCCTAATAATTCATCTAGCATATCCGCTTCAGCACCCCCAGATGTACCACTCCAATTATGACCAGGCCCTTTCTTTGTGCGGTGGCAGAAGTATGCAATCTTGCCAGTGAGGTGGTCGTGCAAGGTAGCAGAAGAATTGTTGGAGTAGTGGCCCCGGGTCAGATAAAAACCATCAAAAGATGCCATCCACTTGTCTGCATCTTCACGTGCCGTGATTTCTTGTCTTACTTGACCACAGGACCACTCAGCCAGGTCTGTTACATGGCCTTCTAGACTCTTTACAATTCTACCCCACTGGGTGCTTGAACACGATGGTAGTCCCAATAAGCCGCTAAGTCTCTCATAGTCAGCATGCAGATGACCAGAAATTAGGAAGGAAATAACTGGATACCATTGATGCCATGATGCATTAGAATCATGAATATGAAGTCCTTCTGTATGTCCAAAGTGTACTTGTCCACTAGATATGTGCGCCTTGAGAGTATCAGAGTCATGAGGTACTCCAAGCTCATCAGCAATACTCGAAAAGCTGTCTATCACATTCTCTACAAATTCTATGCTGAATTCCTCTTCATTTACTCCCCAATCTTCGTTGTTGAGGTGAGACGCTACATTCCGAAATTATTGTACAGCAATTATATTTACTAAATCCGTTGTATTTTTGTAGCAATAATTTTTTTTTTTGGGGTGGGTGGGAGGGAGGGTTGAAAAGGTAATTTTGCTTTTCCTGAACATGTGTTGTCATGGAATACGCCATGTCTTGCTAGTACAATAGTCATACTTAATATAGTGAAGTGTGTTTTAGGCAGTATTATTATTTATATCTAGAATGTTGTAATTGAAGTCTTAACAGACATTACCGTGAGAGTTTCCTGGCACAGAGAACAAGCCATCACTGACTATGTAGTCTACTACAGACAGACTAACAATATACAGAGACCAGACCTGGAAATGAGTAAAGTGGTGTCATCATCTGAGAAGTCTGTCATTATTGATGGTTTGGTCAGTGGAGCAACATATGTATTCCAAGTGGTGGCTAGAGTTACTGTAGGAGACAAGTCAGTGTCTGGAAATAGAATTGGATCAATTACATCCTCATTGATGACTCCTACTCAGAATGAATGTCCAGTTCAAAGTCATGGACAGTGTAAGTTAAAATATTATGTTACCATTTAAATGATTGCAGAATACATATATATTTGTACCATGATTGGACGTTCAAACTGTCCAATCAGATTGCAAAATTCGAGGTGAATAAATTTCGTACACACCTCCTGGATGGTGAATAAGTGAACAATCCATCAACAATAGTTTTTGTGTGTTTCGTATAGCCAGGAGCCATAGTACAAATCAATTGCACCACTCCAACTATCATCGGGCCTTCGGCCCTTGATTGTGTAAACACCATACCAACCTCCACTTTGTGGTATATATATAATTATATATATATATATATAACTTACACCACAAAGTGGAGGTTGGTATGGTATTACACAATCAAGGGCCCACCAATAGTGGTTCTACAACCCAAAATCACTGTCTTAAAATAAGTACATTTTTTAAATAAATAAAAATATAAAAAAATAACATTAAATTAATTTAGGATTTCTCAAAATAGGTTGGGGATCAAGAAAAGCAAAAGTCAAACTAAAACCCTCTCATGTGTTGGACAACTTTCAGAACATTTAAAGTTGACAAATGGCAAAGCAGTAATTATAGAATCACCTTTTAATTTAGGCAAGTTCATCTTTTGAATACTTTGGCTTTAAAGGGCAACACTGAACTAATTTTACAACATTCAATATATGTGTATGGGCATGAGAAAACATGACATTTGGTTTTAGCTACACTAATGAGAAAAATGAACTTCAATATCTAATTAACCATAACTTCCTGCTCCTTAGTAATATTGAAATTCCATCAGTACCAGTTGAAAGGGCATTATTAGAGAACAGTTTGATATAGAATTTGGCTAGTTTGAGTTGGAGTTGTGTAGTTAGGCAGCCCTGCAACCGCTACAGTATGGCTTTGGAAGACTGTGATGGCTTCTTTGGTGGAGAGGCAGCTGACTTACTCAGGGAAGAGTTGCTGGAAATGGACACTGAATTTGGTACACCACATGCTAGTCCTGTCAAAGCATCTGGATCTATCTCTGATTCTTCTGATGAAGAATCAGACACAGATGAACCTGCTAGTACCATGGCAGTTGATACCACTTTCGATAAAAGGCATTTGGATTTAGAAGAAGAAAAGACTGTGTCTGATTTCAAGGCAGCTACTTGTGGATGTTCTCATAACTCTGGAGGTCCATGCAGTGATGCATTTACAACTGCCTATCTACTGGAACATAGAAGCAACTGTTCAGAGATGACCCATACTGAACTTGACCTCGTTATTCTCACTGCCATTTCCAGTGCAAGACCCCAGCAAACTTCACGGACCAAAACTACTTACCTTCATCATGGAAAGCATGTTTGTATGAAACTGTTTCTTCATCTTCATGTAATATCACGTTCACGTATGAACGAACTTCAACATCACTATGATACTTGTGGGATTACGCCTCGTATTCATGGGAATACTAAACGACGTCCCAAGCATGGAGCTAGTTATGAAGATACTACTAATGCTGTAACATTCATTGAGAACTTTGCCTCTCTTCATGCAATGCCTCTTCCAGGACGTCAACGTGGAAATTTCGATGAAAAATACCTCCTTTTGCCTTCAGACATGAATAAAACTTACGTGCACAAGAAGTACATCGAGGCCTGCATAGAAGACATGAAGCAACCGTTTAAACGGCGCAAATTTGAATCACTCTGGAATGAAACTATCCCCCACATTATTACAGCTAAACCTGCAACTGACCTTTGTTTTACTTGTCAGCAAAACAACCAGCTAATATTAAGGTCTGTTAATCTACCAGATAGTGTGAAGTCAGCAAGGCTCCAGGAATCTCTTGAACATCTGAAGCGAGCTCACACTGAGAGGGATTACTACAAACAACAATGCAAAGATTGTGAACAGGAATGGAAAGTGCATGTGGAGTCTGGTAATGTCGAAACTAAAGTTAAAAAAATGCACTACAGTTATGATTATGCTCAACAAGTTCACTTTCCTTGTAGCCCCCAGCAGACAGGCCCGGAATTTTTTAAAACCGCTCGCAAATGTTCTCTTTTTGGTGTGTGCTGTGAGCCACTTTCGTTTCAGATTAACTATCTTATTGATGAAGCTGTGGATACTGGAAAAGGGGCAGATTCCACTATTAGTTTATTTCATCACTTTTTGTGTATTCATGGCTTACAGGAAGAAACCGTTCATATCCACCTTGACAACTGTGTCGGACAAAACAAGAATAATGCCACTGTACATTATCTATTATGGAGAGTTATGACTGGACAGCATAAAGCAGCCACCCTTTCATTTATGTTAGTCGGACACACGAAGTTCGGACCTGATCGATTTTTCGGTTTACTAAAGCGGCAGTATAAGAAGTCTGTTATTGGAACTGTTTGTGATATCGAGCGTGTAGTGAAAGAATCGACTCGAAATAACCAAAATAGGGCCCAACTGATTGCTAACATGACGGGAAAAGAAAGGTATGTAACTTCGTACCAATGGAGCTCTTTCCTTTCACAATTCTTTAAACCAATTCCTGCTATAACTTCTTATCATGTCTTTCGTGTATCCGCTGACAAACCTGGACATGTCATTGTAAAGAAATACTCAGATTCTTCAGAGACTAGTATAAACTGTTTAAAGAATCCTAATGACAAGTCCATTGATTCCTCCCTCTTTCCAGAAGTATTAGAACCAAAAGGCCTTGATGCAAAGCGTCAGTGGTATCTTTATGAACAAATTCGACAGTTTTGCCCATCAAACCTACAAGCTGATTTTACCTGCCCCAAACCAGAAGTTCCTAAACCAATGGCAGACGACACTACTCAACGATCTGTTCCTCAACCAAATCCACGTGAAGTGAATAGGAAAAGGAAACACCCACCAGTTACAGACTCGTCCAGTAGCAAGTCTCAATTGCCCCAAAAAGTTTCCAGGAAATGCTCTGGTTGTGGATTAACTGGTCACAATGTTAGGTCTTGTCCCAGTAAGAAATCTTCATCATGATTTTTGTGGTTTTGCCTTGAAATATTCATAGTATCTCAAAATGTAACAAATTCTTATTAACGCCCACTGCTGGGTACCTATTTTGTATTACCTGTAGTTCTCAACGAAAGAGAATTATGGCTTATTTTTTGGTTGGGATTGAAAGACAATGCATTAAAGTATTGTAATACATCAAAAAATAGTTTTCCTCAATTTCACCCAAATGTCATGTTTTCTTGTGCCCTTACACATATATATAGATATATATATATATACTTATGTTTCATCCACCCTACCTTCAGTTAATGTGCTGTCAGATTCTGGTGAATGTACCATTTGAGTTCTATTACAACGCTTGAGCTACTGGGTGTAACTTTAGCCCTACACTACTAGCAGGGCCATGCATGCACCAATATTTTAACAAAAGGAGGGCATGTGTATTAATTTACCACACTTTACTGGATCTCAACGCTGTAGTCAAATGGAGCGGTCGAAATTGGGCGGTCGATAAATAGCTAGTATCAATCATTATGGAAGATATCGGGAAATTCCACCAACCTGGTCTTTCCTAAGTATTCTTTTGGGGAAAAGAATGTAGTTCAGAGGAATTTCCAGAATATTAATTTGCAAAGTGGCCATTTTTGCACTACTAAGGGTCTGCCGATTTAATTATTGCCACACATACTACTTGAAAGTGTTTGAAGAAAATGAAGCTGATTGCAACAAAAGGTAGACATTTGTATGTTCTAATGATGGTGGATTCAGTTGTTGTTTTTTTAATTTTTTTTATTTATGTCATTGAACTGTTTGCTTTATATGTAGTAGCTTTATTAGCTATACATTAAAATTTTGGTACATTTAATAAAAAAAACTTCTATATTGTCTTTTCTGTCAATCAAATGCATTAATTTAATGAATGAATGGGTATGGTATGTTTGTTTTAGATGTTTTTTATACTATTCTTTAGTAAAAAAAAATGCACACACTCATTCACAGGATGTACCAGTACAATACATGTATTATATTGGACAATGGATTTTCAAGTGGGAACAATTTTATTAAAGACTATCTATGACAAACTACACGGTCACTTTACCACTGTCTACTAATGAACTGTACTAATTTTGTAAGACCTAACTGAGTCAGTAAAATGTCATGGACAGCCTAATTCAGAGGGATAAACAATTAAATTTCCTTGAATGACACAGGTATGGATCAATAAATGCAAGAATTCTGTTTATCTAGTAAATAACGCATTATATTGTACTAGCAAGTACCCCACCACACAGTGGCCATTGACGTATTGCAAAGTAATAATACTATTTTTTATTACTTCTTGTTCCCGTGCTAATGTTAACCTCTGAACTTTGTTACATATATATATATTATATATATACCAAAATCTCAATTGCGATTGTTTCAGAGGGGCTCGCTTCACTTGCCCAATAATAAAATATATATAGTTGTAGTACCTATATCAAATATAGTGCATACTATCATGAAGTTAGTACACCTAGTAACTATATAGCAACAGAATGTAACAACTCAAGCTAATAATTAATGAATGCAATACTCAATATTTGGATACCAGAAAAAAAGAATCACTGCATTCACTTTTTGTGCGCTGAAGCACAAAAATAGTCAATACTAAAAGATAAATACAACTATCATAAAATATTAACTTTAACAACCTCATATAATTGTTTGTACAATTTTTTACAGTTAATTAATATTCTATATAGATATTGTTATCACAGCAGTTGTCACACTGGTTGCCACGGTGATAGTGTATTCTATTATACTAGTTATATCGGTTACATTACGGAAATGTTCAAACAAGAAGAAAGAGTAAGTGGAAAATTAAATAGTCATACGAGTTTCCATCATTGTTCAATTATAGTAATGAGGAGAAGTCAGATTAAATGTCCTACAAATGTATTTATCTCAAGCAATATAGTTTGGCTACAAGAAGCAACACACTCTATTGAGTGATTAGTAAGTAATTTAACTACACTTGTCAAAATACATATTGCTTCAATAATATTTAACTCCATTTCAATCTTCTCATGACACATGTCACTTATCTCTCGCCACCCACCTACATAATGTGTTCCTACCATCTTGGCAGACCTACTGGTGGAGGCTAGTCACGCACACAACACCTGCAGGGTGTCCTGTCTTGCCTCCCCTGTGCCTTGGGCTAGTGAACATGATTTGGGTATTGGCTACTGCCTGAAAGGCTCATACTCATCCTCCAAACCAGGGTCACATGTGGCCCTTCCCCCAAGGCACTATTAAGAGGGTAGTGTTTTAATTAGCAACTACACAGATAAAATAGACCACTGCATAATCATACGTCTCTGGTTAACACCCTTGACAGCTGGGCCAACTGTTCCTGTTGCATTCTGATGTATTGGAGGAAGTCTGCCATCTGCCAAGAGTCCGTATCGTGCAGTCCTCTGCGCCCATCAATGCTGCTGTCGTGGCTGCCCCAATGCAGAAGCTATGCTTGGTGTATACCTCAGGAGGCAGACCTAGCACCGACAGAATGTCCCATAATTGGTCCACAAATCATGCCTTCGTGGCAGTCTGAGCCTGAGTTTGCAGAAACAGGGGACCAGAAGCCAGGTATGGCCAAGTGATCTACCATGGCAGCCAGTGGACAAATTGAGCTTCCCATTTTCCTGAGGATGATGTCCCAAATTAGTCACACTTTGATCGCTTGATATGAATCCTGACCATGGATGGCGAGTCTCTGCTATCCATTGCCAGATCACCTAACATTACGCTGTGGATTATATTCCCGCCCCGTTTTTCTCTGGCAGCAGTTCATCCAAGCAAAAATGTTAAGAAAAAATCATGTGCAATACACAGCCCACATATGAGCTAGGGCCAAGACAGCCAGGTGGACAGGTAGATGGGCCAGCTTATAAATGAACACGTTTTTGATGCCTGTTTGCACACACTTGAGCATTGGAAATGATGATCTATCACAGGGGTCTGGGAGCCCCAAGGATATATGGGTGTTCTGTACAGCAGCTGCCAGGTATACCACAATTGCCTGGGGTACCAGGTCCTGGTCCAGGTACAACACAAGACAGAAATGTAGAATCACTGTGACTGGGAAGGGAAGTGACATTATATAGTGTGCAAAGTGGTAATTCCTTCTGGCCCTGTAATCCTTCCGCATGGAAGAGGAGAGGTCATGTTGAAAATAGTGCTTAACTGCTGGCGCCAATTGCTGAGATGTCCAGCCCGCTTGGGGATTCAGGAGCAGGCTGAGCAGCTATGCAGACATAGGGGCAGGAGGTCTGTTGGGTAGAAGGACTTTTGAAAGTAAAGAAAAGACATCGTCACATGGCAGATCATCAGCCAAGGTGCAGGCCCATGTTGCACAGGTGAAACGTACTAAACATTTATGATTACTCCATACTGGTCCAAGACTTCTGTCAATGTCCCATAAACATTTGTTGGGGGTGTCAGGCAATCATTCCATAACTCAAAGCTGTCTCCCATGCTGGAAAGAATCCACTAGCTCAACCACCTCTTACACAGCGATTTCTCATAAAATGAGTAACCCCAGACTTAACATTTAGTAAAGTGAGTTGATTATGCTGACTCATTCTCATGTAATGTGGTTAAACTTTAATGGGAGCAAAACAATTGCTTAACAACCTCTACAAGTTTTTGCAAAGGCAAACTTCCGAGAGCATCATTTCTTACTTCTGTCTCTTATGGCAATGATGGTGCACTAGGTACCTTCAAGAGATCTCAGACTGCTCATTTGGCAATTGGAGGTGTTGTCAGAAACTCCCACATCTCTTATGGAAATGATGATGCACTTGGAACCTTCAATGTTTTCAGAAGTTCAGCAAATGGAGATCTCAAACTACTCATTTTGCTATTGGAGGTATTGTCATCCTTTATGAGGATAGAGGTGCACCTAAACAATGGCCGTTGGCTTGTATTTGCAATTTCACCTGGGAAAAGATGGCATAGTTTGTGTGATGACATAAAGTGCTTGGCTGGCTGTATTACTTGACTTGTAGACAACTTGTCTAGTACTCATACTTATTCGTTATCAATTCCATGTTGTGTTTTACTTAACCCTTTTCTCTTTTATTTTGTAATACAATTCTCATCTGAAAAAAACACTGTCATTTTCAAAACCTACAAGTTCAATTTCTTGCTTTTCTATAATTAGAGAATGGAACTTTTGTGTTAGTGTGTGTGGTGATTGGGAGGGTGGGCAGTTCACTTGAATTATACAGACATCTTAACCAGACGATACTTGATTAAAAATTCTGAACGAATATTAAATGACTCATAAGTTTCCTACATACGCTCATTCATTTAATGTATTTCTTAACTTTGTAGGACTTCAATTGTAAGCTTCATTGATTTGATAATATTAGTAACACTATTTAAATTCTTATTGCTATAAATAGTGAGACAGACGTAATAGCTAAAGAGGATTCAATACAATCAGTTACAGTAGAACCTCAGAACTAAGAACAATGACTTTACCTTCACAAATAATAAGTTATTAGCTTTAAGAGGTGATAAGCAATATTTTATATTGGATGGCAAGCGGGAAGTTCTCTAAATAGAAGTAATTTGCTCATTAGAGAGTTTCTAACAGAGGTTGCAATGTATTATGTTAATGTTTTATGCAATATGCAGATCTACTAATGTCCAGTTGGAAACATGTGCTGCATATGGACAAGTCTCAATGGAACAGAGTGTATCTCACTATGAGTCTGTGCATAATGATAAAGACATTTATGATAATTAATTAGTAACAATGGTAATGAACTAGACTTATAGACTAGTAACTGTAATGAATATACTTGATATAGAATTGTTATAGTGTCCTTCTCAAACTAGTTATCCTGATAACTATGTTATTGTGAATAATTAATCCTCAGCACGCATGCGCGAGAGGGTTACAGTAGTCACTTTGTGTGTGTGCGTGTGTGTGTGTCATTCAACAATGGATCTCTAAGACGACGGCCTTCAGGGCTCTGAAACGATGTAGAGATGTCCAATCTAATAGATACTCAAGCGATGGAGGAGAGGACAAAGTTGCCCGACGAACATCGAAGCCTGCAGCACTCCTGAACCCCCACCTAGCTATATGACACACACACATCCTCACACAAACATCGAAGCCTGCAGCACTCCTGCACCCCCACCTAGCTACACGACACACACACATCCTCACACAAACATCGAAGCCTGCAGCACTCCTGCACCCCCACCTAGCTATATCACACACACACATCCTCACACAAATTTGTGCAGATAATAAGTGTGTGTGTGTGTGTTGTGTCTTTCCCTGTACTGTACGTACTAGACTCACACCGTGGGTAAAAACTAAACACAATCATAATGATTGATATAAGAGATAACTAAAATGAATATGTTATGTGGAGTGGTTCTCCACAAGCATGTATGATTGCTGGTGTATTGGGTAGCTGTCATTTACACTGTGAGATGACAACCTCCTTCAGGATTTATTCCAGCTGAGAGATGCATGGTTATGTTTTTAGAGCTAGCTAACAAGTTGTTCTAAAAATGGATTTGCCATTATATTAATAAAATGTATTTCTTACTTAGCTAAATGATGTTCTTTAGCACGAAAATAGTAATGAGCTAGTTAATTCTATCTGACCCAGCAGCGGTGAGTACTAATTCCATAATTAAACAATTATAAGAAGATTCTTAATAATATGCTCTATAATTACTTTCTTCCTATCTCAAAATGAATTTTTTTAAATACACATCAACATATTATTTGCTTATGTTATTGTTGTTTTTTCTTATTACTTAGAAAAAAAAGTATAGTTGTATAGGTGGAGGCAGCTACTAAAGGTTGGGGCATGCCGTGAAACTAGCTATTCTAAACACAATATTATAAACAGCATCAAGATTACACTGGTGGCACCTTCCTGTATAATATATCCTGAAGGGTGATTGCATGAAACATGACAGCCAGCCTTCATAAGCTCTAAGCATATGTCTCTATTGAGCTTATTGTATTATATGGCATCTGTGTGTGTAGAGCTGTCAGTCAGTGTTGTTTTGGTTTAGCAATTCCAGACTTTGTTAGTTTTAGTTATTCATGCTAAAAAAATATCTTGAATGCTTAGTTTTAGTTTTTTTCCCATATTCTCCCTGAAGATTTAGTTAGTTTTTAGTTTTTCTTCAATACCATGTAGAAGATTTAGTTAGTTATACTATCAATTGTCTTAGTTTTAGTTAATCGAAGTTGCCTCTCAAATTCTGCAATAATGAGACTCCTTAAAGAAAGTTGTTCATGTAGTTTTTCCAAAGAACTTCAAAAATGGCATATTTCTATGAAAACTTGGGTATTATTAATAAAGTATGGTATTTGTTATGTAGTTTAGAGAATAATTACTTGATGGGAATTTATATTTTCATTTAATAATGACATAATTCAAGGTGAATTGTTTACAATAACATTGCTTAGTTTTAGTTTTTGTCATCCACTCTACTGGTAGTTTTAGTTATCATCGAATTTACTGTCTTCTAAAATAATTAGTTTTAGTTTTTTCATGTTCTCTACAGCTTAGTTTTAGTTAATCTTACCAAAAGTAAAATACCCCAAAACTAAGGGGTTTTGATTTAGTTTTAGTTAACTAAAACAACACTACTGTCAGTATCTAGCTATTTCTAGACGGGTGTTTGTGAGGTCTCTAGCTATTTATGAGACACACTATCTAGCTATTTCTAGGTGGGTGTTTGTGAGATTTCTAGCTATTTATGAGACAGAGTCAGTATCTAGCTATTTCTATGCAGGTGTTTGTGAGATCTCTAGCTTATGAGACAGAGTCAGTATATAGCTATTTCTAGGCAGGTGTTTGTGAGATCTCTAGCTATTTATGAGACAGAGTCAGTTCTGCTAAGAAACTAGAGGAATCTTCTTTGGAATTTTTTTCTTTTGCTGGACAACATACTTTTGTGTTATTTTTAGTATTTTGAACATGCAGGAAAAATCCACTAGTCCTCAACCATCTCATACACAGAGATTTCTCATAAAATGAGTAACCCCAGACTTAACATTTAGTAAGGTGGGTGTTGATGATGCTGACTCATTCTCATGTAATGTGGTCAAACTTTAATGGGAGCAAAACAATTGCTTAATAACCTCTACAAGTTTTTGCAAAGGCAAACTTCCAAGAGTGTCATTTCTGACCTCTGTACCTGAACCCTCCACATGTGAAGGTCACTGCAAGTGCGATCCTGAGATATCAGATCATTGTGACTCACCTGTCAAATGTTGGCACTTGTGTCAGACACTCCCACGTCTCTTATGGCAATGATGGTGCACTGGGTACCTTCAAGAGATCTCAGACTGCTCCTTTGGCTATTGGAGGTGTTGTCAGATACTCCCACATCTCTTATGGCAATGATGGTGCACTGGGTACCTTCAATGTTTTCAGAAGTTCAGCAAATGGAGATCTCAAACTACTCTTTTGGCTATTGGAGGTATTGTCATCCTTCATGAGGATAGATTTGCACCTAAACAATGGCCATTGGCTTGTATTTGTGATTTCACCTGGGAAATGATGGAATAGTTCGTGTGATGACATGAAGTGCTTGGCTGGCTGTATTACTTTACTTGTGGACAACTTGTCTAGTACTCATACTTATTCATTATCAATTCAATGTTGTGCTTTACTTAACCCTTTTCTCTTTATTTTGTAATACAATTCTCATCTGAAAAAAACACTGTCATTTTCAAAACCTACAAGTTCAATTTCTTGCTTTTCTATAATTAGAGAATGGAACTTTTGTGTTAGTGTGTGTGGTGATTGGGAGGGTGGGCAGTTCACTTGAATTATGCGGACAGCTTAACAAGTCGATACTTGATAAAAAAATTCTGAACTTCGTAGGATTTCAATTGTACGCTTCATTTATTTGATAATATTAGTAGTACTATTTAAATTCTTATTGCTATAAATAGTGAGACAGATGTAATAGCTAGAGAGGATTCAATACAATCAGTTACAGTAGAACCTCATAACTAAGAACAATGACTTTACCTTCACAAATAAGAAGTTATTAGCTTTAAGAGGTGATAAGCAATATTTTATATTGGATGGGCAAGCGGGAAGTTCTCTAAATAGAAGTAATTTGCTCATTAGAGAGTTTTCTAACAGAGGTTGCAATGTATTATGTTAATGTTTAATACAATATGCAGATCTACAGATGTCCAGTTGGAAATATGTGCTGCATATGGACAAGTCTCAATGGAACAGAGTGTATCTCACTATGAGTCTGTGCATAATGATCAAAACATTTATGATAATTAATTTGTAACAATAATGGTGATGAACTCGACTTATAGACTAGAACTGCAATGAATATACTTGATATAGAATTGTTAGTGTCCTGCTCAAACTAAAGTTATCCTGATAACTGTTATTGTGAATAATTTATTTTAATGTCTTCAATATTCACATCGGAGCTTCATAGTATGTATATGTGGTTTATAATAAAAATATTGCAATTACAAAACCTCACTTTTATGTATATGACAAAGAAACAATTTTACTGATGTAATTACTTTGGTGGAATTTGATTTTCCATATACTTTCATAATTAGCATTATAGCTACTTTGGCATTACATATTATAGACATTGCCAAAAAACAAACCATGTGTTAATTAGGGAGGAAGCAATCCTCAGAGGTATACTGAACAAACTGCAAGTATTAATAGTAAACATGCACACAAATAGTAATCAAAAGTTTAGTACAAGTAATAGTATTAATGAGATGACCAAACTGAAAGAGTGATGGTTCTGAGGAGATATCTGAGAGAAATGTCTCCAAGTAAATAAGTCAGCAGAAGAGGTGATCATTGGTAGTTGAAGTCATGTAGCCTCCAGGTGAAAGCCCCATGTAGCCAGCTTAGAGAAGGAAGTTGTAGAGTAATGTATGGTAGTGAGTAAAGAACAAAAGAAATCAATGAAACATAATTAATGAGAGACATACATACAAAAAATGATTATTAGAATAGAGAGAATGAGCATTTAAAAAAATATAACTAAGTCCATTATTTGTTCAAGATGGGAAATGAACACACGCATGCACATAATTGTGCACAAAACAAAATCAAGGATTATGAATGAAGGAGTTTATGATAAAATTTCAGTTTTTATTATAAAGAAGAGTGAGCCTACTGCTTCTGTTCACTCTGGATCTACAGCTGATGGGACATTAAAGAAGAGTGATCCTGCTGCTTCTGTTCACTCTGGATCTACAGCTGATGGGACATTAAGGAAGTGTGAGATTGCTGCTTCTGTGACATTGATTAGGTTGTATCCCAAGTAAAACAAATAGAAGAATCTAAAATTCAATAACTAGATGTTCAATACTAAAAGAGCGGAGTAATAATGTGTTTGTGCTTCCTATGAGCCGGATAAGTGATGATAGTTAAGAGTTTTCTGAAGCACATGTCATTGACAAGTCTTTTATCACAAGAGGAAAGAAAAGCAAGAAAAGGTTTAAAGTTCAATGAAAGGGTAAAAACTTCACCAAAGCATGTCTGCTCACAGCAAGAGCATCCATCAAATGTTGACATTAAAATAGCAATTGGCCACACCTCCTTACGTCTGGAAGAACACATTATAGGTATTTCGTCCCACTAGGAAAATATTCAAAGTGGTCCAATTCATTGGCTAGTCCTCTTCAAAGGATAGCAAAAGAATACGGCAGAGAGATACTTCACTTTAAATGAAATATTCTGAGAATAGCAGATAAAAGGCCAATAATCACTGGCAACACGAGTGGATCTCATGAGATTGAATGAGGACTGCATAAGCTTCTTGTCTGGAGAAAGAGATCTTACAATAGAATTGACCAGTTTTCGTCCAGTCTGATGGAACCAAGGATGAAACAGACAAGACCCGAGACTTGGACAGATCCAGTTGTTTACTTATAGAACCAAGAAAACACTCCTCAAAAATATGCATGTCATACTGAGCATGTGCAAGCTGTGATGAGTTCAGCTACGGTGATGAACCAGTCCAATACAAAACTAGAACTAACTCAACAATGTCTGATCCACAACCTAAACACACATGAAGAAATCATAGATCTATCTATTTAGTTGTGAGGGGTTTGTCCTGCAGATATTCCTGATGGCAAATGATAGATCAGTCGTACACTTAACTAGTAACAACTCTGTCATTCCTCATGCTTATACAGAAAGAATTCCAAATTATTGATCAATCATAATTTTGTCAGACTAGCAGCCAATCTGCTCCTTCAGGTTCTGGCCAGATTGATATACAAGAGGAACACAAGTTGTTGAGAAGATATCAGTGGAACGTCTTTACATTAATGCAATATCCTTAGTAATGGACAGCTGGTCACAGGTACATTCAATAGCCTTCTCGAGATTTACAATTTTAACGAAGTTTTCAAGTCTCAAAGAAGTAGCAGTGTCTTAACTTTCCTTTAAGTTGATGCAATATCATTCTAATGGTGACAGACACACCATCATAGAGACAAGTTGAGTCAGACTTCACCTTCAAATTGTATCATGTGTCTTGATGCAATATCATTCTAATGCCAACAGACACATCATAGAGACAAGATGAGTCAGACTTCACCTTCAAATAGTATCGTGTGTCTTGATGCCATATCATTCTAATGCCGTCAGACTTCACCTTCAAATTGTATCGTGTGTCTTGATGCAATATCATTTTAATGCCGACAGACATAGAGACAAGATGAGTCAGACTTCACCTTCAAATAGTATCGTGTGTCTTGGTGCAATACCGTTCTAATGCCAACAAACACATCATCTCAGAGTCAAGACGAGTCACTCCAATGAATGGCTAACTTCACTCTGCTGGTGTTTTATTTTCGCATTTTATAGCTTATTGAGTGTCTATGTATGTATAGAATGAGTGGATGAGAATAAGCCAGTCTTTGGATTACTTCCGACAACATGCTAGTTCTCACTCATTAACTCATGCACCTACAGAAAGTTTGGCTTCAGTTTATAGTTATTGAATAGTGGGGTAGTATTTAGTTTTGCTTCTGTTCAGGGTTGTAAGGCCTCTACTTAGGAACTATGCTAAATAGATCAGTTCAGAATCGATATACTAGTTATTTAACATTTATCATTAAGTAGGAAGAAGCAAGTAGAGTAGTATGAGAGAAGAGTTTGACACAACAACTAACTGAAGAATTCTCTGGATACAGAATATTATATGAGAGATGTTGGGGCCACTAATGAATGGCCTTACAACAAGTGTGTGGACATAGGAGATAATACTACAGATGTGTGTGTGTGGTTGTGTGGGGAAATGTTGTCTGAACCAAGTAGTTAGGTATAGTGGTGGAGTGCAAAGGTAATAAGTGGTTAATTGACAAATAGGTGTGGAGGAGCCCAAACATGCCACCCACCGAAAAGCGAGTTCCATTTTGCATGATTCCGGGAGGAGCTGTACCAACTTTGCAATTGGCCAGGGAATATCCAGAACTAATTCTGGCTGAGGCATCAAACACCACCTGGAGTTTAGTTTTGGAACTGGATTCTTTAAAGACAGCGTGGATCGACATGCAGTACATTTCGGAATGTGAACATTTAATTTCCTCTGTGGGTACGAGTTCTGCGTGATCCACAGGTACTCTTGAATGACATCCTGAAATTGCTTGTATGTTCCCTTCTTCAGAATGGAGTTATCATTGGAGTGGAATCTCCTGATTGCTTGTGTCCATGACTCGCCCAAGGCTGGAGCATCAATCTTCTGAGGTAGAGCGACCTAGTACCGACTATGAGGAAGAATAACATAGTTAGTGGCATAATGGTCGACAACAACCTTTTCTTCAGGAGTACGAGATGGAACACTTGGGACTTGTTCCATCTCCCAGAACCTCTTCAGTAAATCATCTGAGTCAGACGCTGTGACATGTTCAGAAATGGCATTGACAATACTATTATTATTGGGTGCAGCAGACCAAGTACAAGACTGCGTTGAGTAGGGTACCATGATAGCCCATCCAAAGACTGTATCAATGGCAACTACGTCTGAGTCAGCTCCTTGAAGAGGTTTAGAAAGAATGAGCTTTCCCAAGTAGTCACTGCCGATGAGAAGATCTGTCTTGTCTGGTTGGTCAAAGGAAGGGTTGGCCAGCTTGAGGTTACAAATATGTGGAAGTGTTCACACACTTGTAGCCTTCTTCAGTCGCAAGTCACATGTTACTTTAGGCAGAATGTGAGCTGTAAGAGATACACAAAACATGTTCGTATGCAGATTTTTTATTACCACTGATGTTCAGTGTGAATTGACAGCCACAATGCTTGACACTCCCGATAGAGACAATTACTCAGGCCTTTTCTTAAGCTTCATCTGTTGGACAACTCTGTTGGAGATGAAGGACAAGGTTGAGCCAGGATCCAAGAGAGCCTGGCTTTCTTCTGCTGACCAGTTGATGACTCAAGAAGACTCTTCTTGAGAGCCATGCTAGTCATGAGCAGTGCATCATGGGGAAGTGATGCAGGTAGAGCTGCAGCTAATGCAGGTGAGCCCTGAGGGGAAGATTCTTCAGATGCAGGACTAACGTTGGTCACACGTTCAGCAGGTTGGTTGGTTGATGAGTTGCCAGAACTTTGAGTAGTTCCCTCTTTGTGAAGGAAGGTGTGGTGATGTCTCTGACACTTCTGGCATTATCCTGTGTTACAAACGTCTCGAGTTGTGTGACCAAAGCGAAGACAATTTTTACAATAATGATTTGCTCTTACATGAATTAGTCGCTCTTCTGTAGACATGGCCTTGATAACTGGGCACAGGTAGAGTGGATGATGATCATCATGGCATGCAGAGCAGTTGGTCGTCTTTGTCTTTGCTGGAACTAATAGTACAGGATTATATGAGGCCTTGTTTTTCCTTGGATGCTCCTTCATTGTGTCTGACTTTGTCTGAAAGGTAGTGGAAGGGGACATACTTTTCTTTTTGTGCTTCAAAAACTCAAGGAAAACGTCCACATCTGGGGGGTCAGTGGAGTCCTGTAGAGTCTTGGGGAGCTAGGTGGTCAAAATGGAAGTGATGAACGGACGGTCGGTACAATTATGAATTGATCTGCAACCTTGAGGCAACTAATGCTATGACGAATAGTGTTGTCAAATAGATTGTTGATAGCAGGGCAGTTTACAATGCTCATTGTGTGATGCTTGTGGATGAGTCTTCTTTGGTCATAAGTTAGCTTGAGGAATGTGACAAGATCTTGATATTGATGTGGAGTGGTAGTGAATCGACTGAGGAGTGGTGCACTTGCAAGATCTTGAATGGCTTGGCATAGATATGTTAGTTTCTGCAAGTCATCTAGTTGCTCATTCTCGTGGATGTTGGAGTTAACTCTGCCAGAAAGCTCCCCACTTAAGAGGGTCACCATGAAAAGTGGATAGAGAGATTTTAGGGAGCTTGACTTGAGTGAAAGTTGAACCTCCAGAGGTGCTGGCAATACTGTTGCTTGAGAATTCAGGTGCACGCTCAGCAGAATATAGTTCGAGACTGCATTGTGAAAAGCAGTCTACTGACTTCCTTGAAGGGTGATCCAATGCAATTGTGGGTTCATTTACTGCAGTGTTAAGGTCTTTGAGTGTGACTCTTAGTTCTTCTGATGCTTCTGAATACTTTAAGCCTGGATTTTCTGAAATCTTGGACTCCAGATGAGCAAGATCTTTATCAAGTGTAGTAGCGCTCATGTGAATTCTTTTAATATCAATCAGTCAGTTAATTGTCACAGTTCTCATGAGCATCCAGAGTGTCCGTTTTGTGAGTTTCTTCAATCTCTGCACAGAATATTTTTTGAATTTCTTTATGTATCTGAAGGAATGAAGTGTTTGAAGCATTCACTGATTCAATGTTTCTTTAGTAGAGTATCCTGTGTGACACTCTCAATCCTCTGTGTGCCACCAGTTCTCAATCCTCTGTGTTCCACCAGTTCTCAATCTTCCGTGCGCCACCAGTTCTCAATCCTGTGTGCCACCAGTTCTCAATCCTCTATGTGCCACCAGTTCTCAATCCTTTGTGCACCACCAGTTCTCAATCCTCTGTGCGCCACCAGTTCTCAATCCTCTGTGTTCCACCAGTTCTCAATCCTCTGTGTGCCACCACTTCTCTATCCTCTGTGTGCCACCTGTTCTCAATCCTCTGTGTTCCACCAGTTCTCAATCCTCTGTGCGCCACCAGTTCTCAATCCTCTGTGTGCCACCAGTTCTCAATCCTCTGTGCGCCACCAGTTCTCAATCCTCTGTGCGCCACCAGTTCTCAATCCTCTGTGTTCCACCAGTTCTCAATCCTCTGTGTGCCACCAGTTCTCTATCCTCTGTGCGCCACCTGTTCTCAATCCTCTGTGTTCCACCAGTTCTCAATCCTCTGTGTGCCACCAGTTCTACTATCCCACAGTTCTCAATCCTTGTGTTCCACCGTGTGTTCCACCAGTTCTCAATCCTCTTGGCCACAGTTCTCAATCTCTGTGTTCACCAGTTCTCAATCTTCTGTGCCCACAGTTCTCAATCTTGTGCGCCACCAGTTCTCACCTCTGTGTTCCACAGTTCTCAATCCTCTGTGAGCCACCAGTTCTCAATCCTCTGTGTTCCACCAGTTCTGAATCCTCTGTGCGCCACCAGTTCTCAAATCCTATGGTTCCACCAGTTATCAATCCTCGTGTCCACAGTTCTCACTCTCTGTGTTCACAGTCTCAATCCAGGTGCGAACAGTTCAAAATCGCTGTGTTCCACCAGTTCTCAATCTTCAGTGCGCCACCAGTTCTCAATCCTCTGTGCGCCACCAGTTCTCAATCCTATGTGCCACCAGTTTTCAATCTCTGTGCGCCACCAGTTCTCAATCCCTGTGTTCCACAGTTTCAATCTCTCGTGTGCACTAGTTCTCTATCCTCTGTGTGCACATGTCTCAATCCTCTGTGTTCCACCAGTTCTCAATCCTCTGTGCGCCACCAGTTCTCAATCCTCTGTGTGCCACCAGTTCTCAATCCTCTGTGTGCCACCAGTTCTCAATCCTCTGTGTGCCACCAGTTCTCTATCCTCTGTGTTCCACCAGTTCTCAATCCTCTGTGCGCCACCAGTTCTCAATCCCCTGTGTTCCACCAGTTCTCAATCCTCTGTGTGCCACCAGTTCTCTATACTCTGTGTGCCACCTGTTCTCAATCCTCTGTGTTCCACCAGTTCTCAATCCTCTGTGCGCCACCAGTTCTCAATCCTCTGTGTTCCACCAGTTCTCAATCCTCTATGTGCCACCAGTTCTCAATCCTCTGTGTTCCACCAGTTCTCAATCTTCTGTGCGCCACCAGTTCTCAATCCTCTGTGCGCCACCAGTTCTCAATCCTCTGTGTTCCACCAGTTCTCAATCCTCTGTGCGCCACCAGTTCTCAAACCTCTGTGTTCCACCAGTTCTGAATCCTCTGTGCGCCACCAGTTCTCAATCCTCTGTGTTCCACCAGTTCTCAATCCTCTGTGTTCCACCAGTTCTCAATCCTCTGTGTTCACCAGTTTTCAATCCTCTGTGCGCCACCAGTTCACAATCCTCTGTGTTCCACCAGTTCTCAATCTTCTGTGCGCCACCAGTTCTCAATTCTCTGTGCGCCACCAGTTCTCAATCCTATGTGTTCCACCAGTTTTCAATCATCTGTGCGAACCAGTTCTCATCCCTGTGTTACACCAGTCTCAATCCTCTGTGTGCATAGTTCTCCTATTCTCTGTGTGCCCCGTTCTCAATCCATCTTGTTCCACCAGTTCTCAATCCTCATGTGCGCCACAGTTCTCAATCCTCGGTGTGCCACCGTTCTCAATCTCTGTGTGCACCAGTTCTCAATTATGTGTGCCACCAGTTCTCAATCCTCTGTGTTCAACAAGTTTCTCTATCCTCTGGGTTCCACAGTTCTCAATCCTCTGTTGTTCCACCAGTCCTCAATCCTCTGTGTCCACCAGTTCTCACTCTCTGTGTTCACCGTTCTCAATCCTCGAGAGCCACCAGTCTCCTCAATCCTCTGGTTTCCACCAGTTCTCAATCTTTGTTGCGCCACAAGTTCTCAATCCTCGTGTTCACATTCTCAATATTCTGTGAGCCACCAGTTCACAATACTCTGGGCCGCCACAGTTCTCAATCCTTGTGCGCCCACAGTTCTTAATCCTCTGTGAAGCACCAGTTCTCAATCCTCTGTGTTCCCCCAGATTCTCAATCCTCTATGTTCCACCAGTTCTCAACAACCTCTGTGTGCCACCAGTTCTCAATCATCTGTGTTCCACCAGTTTCTCATCTTCTGTGTCCACAGTTTCAATCCTCGTGTGCCACCAGTCTCAATCCTCTGTTGTTCCACCGTTCTCAATCTTCTGTGCACCCCCAGTTCTCAATCATTCTGTGCGCCACCAGTTCTCAATCCTCTGTGTTCCACCAGTTCTCAATCTTCTGTGCACCACCAGTTCTCAATCCTCTGTGCGCCACCAGTTCTCAATCCTCTGTGCGCCACCAGTACTCAATCCTCTGTGTTCCACCAGTTCTCAATCCTCTGTGCGCCACCAGTTCTCAATCCCCTGTGTTCCACCAGTTCTCAATCCTCTGTGTTCACCAGTTTTCAATCCTCTGTGCGCCACCAGTTCTCAATCCTCTGTGTTCCACCAATTCTCAATCCTCTGTGTTCCACCAGTTCTCTATCCTCAGTGTTCCACCAGTTCTTAATCTTCTGTGTGCCACCAGTTCTCAATCGTCTGTGACACAAGTTCTCAATCCTCTGTGTGCCACCTGTTCTCAATCCTCTGTGTTCCACCAGTTCTCAATTCTATGTGCGCCACCAGTTCTCAATCCTCTGTGTGCCACCAGTTCTCAATCCTCTGTGTGCCACCAGTTCTCAATCCTCTGTGTTCACCAGTTATCAATCCTCTGTGCGCCACCAGTTCTAAATCCTCTGTGATCCACCAGTTCCAAACTTCTGTGCGCCACCAGTTCTCAATCCTCTGTGCGCCACCAGTACTCAATCCTCTGTGTTCCACCAGTTCTCAATCCTCTGTGCGCCACCAGTTCTCAATCCCCTGTGTTCCACCAGTTCTCAATCCTCTGTGTGCCACCTCTATCCTCTGTGCGCCACCTGTTCTCAATCCTCTGTGTTCCACCAGTTCTCAATCCTCTGTGTTCCACAGTCTCAATTCTCTGGGCGCCCCCAGTATCAATCCTCTGTGTTCCCCAGTTCTCAATCTCTGTGCGCACAGTATCAATAATCTCGTGTTCCACCAGTGGCTCATCTTCTGTGCCGCCACCAGTTCTCACCCTATTCCTCTGTGTGCCACCTGTTCTCAATCCTCTGTGTTCCACCAGTTCTCAATTCTCTGTGCGCCACCAGTTCTCAATCCTCTGTGTGCCACCAGTTCTCAATCCTCTGTGTGCCACCAGTTTTCAATCCTCTGTGCGCCACCAGTTCTCAATCCTCTGTGTTCCACAAGTTCTCAATCCTCTGTGCGCCACCAGTTCTCAATCCCCTATGTTCCACCACTTCTCCATCCTCTGTGTGCCACAAGTTCTCTATCCTCTGTGTGCCACATGTTCTCAATCCTATGTGTTCCACCAGTTCTCAATCCTCTGTGTTCCACCAGTTCTCAATCCTCTGTGTGCCACCAGTTCTCTATCCTCTGTGTGCCACCTGTTCTCAATCCTCTGTGTTCCACCAGTTCTCAATCCTGTGTGCGCCACCAGTTCTCAATCCTCTGTGTGCCAGCAGTTCTCAATCCTCTGTGTGCCACCAGTTCTCAATCCTCTGTGCGCCACCAGTTCTCTATCTTCTGTGTTCCACCAGTACTCAATCCTCTGTGTGCCACCAGTTTTCAATCCTCTGTGTTCCACCAGTTCTAAATCTTCTGTGTTCCACCAGTTCTCAATCTTCTGTGTGCCACCAGTTCTCAATCCTCTGTGTTCCACCAGTTCTCAATCCTCTGTGTGCCACCAGTTCTCTATCCTCTGTGTTCCACCAGTTCTCAATCTTCTGTGCGCCACCAGTTCTCAATCCTCTGTGCACCACCAGTTCTCAATCCTCTCTGTGCCACCAGTTCTCTATCCTCTGTGTGCCACCTGTTCTCATTCCTCTGTGTTCCACCAGTTCTTAATCCTCTGTGCGCCACCAGTTCTCAATCCTCTGTGTGCCACCAGTTCTCAATCCTCTGTGTGCCACCAGTTCTAAATCCTCTGTGTTCCACCAGTTCTCAATCTTCTGTGCGCCACCAGTTCTCAATCCTCTGTGCGCCACCAGTTCTCAATCTTCTGTGTTCCACCAGTTCTCAATCCTCTGTGCGCCACCAGTTCTCAATCCTCTGTGTTCCACCAGTTCTCAATCCTCTGTGCGCCACCAGTTCTCAATCCTCTATGTTCTACCAGTTCTCAATCCTCTTTGTGCCACCAGTTCTCAATCCTCTGTGTTCCACCAGTTCTCAATCTTCTGTGCGCCACCAGTTCTCAATCATCTGTGCGCCACCAGCTCTCAATCCTCTGTGTTCCACCAGTTCTCAATCTTCTGTGCGCCACCAGTTCTCAATCTTCTGTGCGCCACCAGTTCTCAATCCTCTGTGTTCCACCAGTTCTCAATCCTCTGTGTGCCACCAGTTCTCTATCCTCTGTGCGCCACCTGTTCTCAATCCTCTGTGTTCCACCAGTTCTCAATCCTCTGTGTGCCACCAGTTCTATATCCTCTGTGTTCCACCAGTTCTCAATCTTCTGTGCGCAACCAGTTCTCAATCCTCTGTGCGCCACCAGTTCTCTATCCTCTGTGTGCCACCTGTTCTATATCCTCTGTGTTCCACCAGTTCTCAATCCTCTGTGTGCCACCAGTTCTCAATTTTCTGTGTGCCACCAGTTCTCAATCCTCTGTGTTCCACCAGTTCTCAATCTTCTGTGCGCCACCAGTTCTCAATCCTCTGTGCGCCACCAGTTCTCAATCCTCTGTGTTCCACCAGTTCTCAATCCTCTGTGCGCCACCAGTTCTTAATCCTCTGTGATCCACCAGTTCCAATCTTCTGTGCGCCACCAGTTCTCAATCCTCTGTGCGCCACCAGTTCTCAATCCTCTGTGTTCCACCAGTTCTCAATCCTCTGTGCGCCACCAGTTCTCAATCCCCTGTGTTCCACCAGTTCTCAATCCTCTGTGTGCCACCAGTTCTCTATCCTCTGTGCGCCACCTGTTCTCAATCCTCTGTGTTCCACCAGTTCTCAATCCTCTGTGTGCCACCAGTTCTCAATTCTCTGTGCGCCACCAGTTCTCAATCCTCTGTGTTCACCAGTTCTTAATCCTCTGTGCGCCACCAGTTCTCAATCCTCTGTGTTCCACCAGTTCTCAATCTTCTGTGCGCCACCAGTTCTCTATCCTCTGTGTGCCACCTGTTCTCAATCCTCTGTGTTCCACCAGTTCTCTATCCTCTGTGCGCCACCTGTTCTCAATCCTCTGTGTTCCACCAGTTCTCAATCCTCTGTGTTCCACCAGTTCTCAATTCTCTGTGCGCCACCAGTTCTCAATCCTCTGTGTTCACCAGTTCTCAATCCTCTGTGCGCCACCAGTTCTCAATCCTCTGTGTTCCACCAGTTCTCAATCCTCTGTGCGCCACCAGTTCTCGATCCCCTATGTTCCACCACTTCTCAATCCTCTGTGTGCCACAAGTTCTCTATCCTCTGTGTGCCACCTGTTCTCAATCCTATGTGTTCCACCAGTTCTCAATCCCCTGTGTTCCACCAGTTCTCAATCCTCTGTGTGCCACCAGTTCTCTATCCTCTGTGTGCCACCTGTTCTCAATCCTCTGTGTTCCACCAGTTCTCAATCCTGTGTGCGCCACCAGTTCTCAATCCTCTGTGTGCCAGCAGTTCTCAATCCTCTGTGTGCCACCAGTTCTCAATCCTCTGTGCGCCACCAGTTCTCTATCTTCTGTGTTCCACCAGTACTCAATCCTCTGTGTGCCACCAGTTTTCAATCCTCTGTGTTCCACCAGTTCTAAATCTTCTGTGTTCCACCAGTTCTCAATCTTCTGTGTGCCACCAGTTCTCAATCCTCTGTGTTCCACCAGTTCTCAATCCTCTGTGTGCCACCAGTTCTCTATCCTCTGTGTTCCACCAGTTCTCAATCTTCTGTGCGCCACCAGTTCTCAATCCTCTGTGCACCACCAGTTCTCAATCCTCTCTGTGCCACCAGTTCTCTATCCTCTGTGTGCCACCTGTTCTCATTCCTCTGTGTTCCACCAGTTCTTAATCCTCTGTGCGCCACCAGTTCTCAATCCTCTGTGTGCCACCAGTTCTCAATCCTCTGTGTGCCACCAGTTCTAAATCCTCTGTGTTCCACCAGTTCTCAATCTTCTGTGCGCCACCAGTTCTCAATCCTCTGTGCGCCACCAGTTCTCAATCTTCTGTGTTCCACCAGTTCTCAATCCTCTGTGCGCCACCAGTTCTCAATCCTCTGTGTTCCACCAGTTCTCAATCCTCTGTGCGCCACCAGTTCTCAATCCTCTATGTTCTACCAGTTCTCAATCCTCTGTGTTCCACCAGTTCTCAATCCTCTGTGCGCCACCAGTTCTCAATCCCCTGTGTTCCACCAGTTCTCAATCCTCTGTGTGCCACCAGTTCTCTATCCTCTGTGCGCCACCTGTTCTCAATCCTCTGTGTTCCACCAGTTCTCAATCCTCTGTGTGCCACCAGTTCTCAATTCTCTGTGCGCCACCAGTTCTCAATCCTCTGTGTTCACCAGTTCTCAATCCTCTGTGCGCCACCAGTTCTCAATCCTCTGTGTTCCACCAGTTCTCAATCTTCT
>WLWD01001123.1_pt1 | contig 38743 bp, 25 predicted proteins | sample 6712731 | NCBI WGS metagenome assembly WLWD01 (sample SAMN12718690, study PRJNA576275) | sponge metagenome | isolation source: marine sponge | host: Mycale hentscheli | place: New Zealand: South Island, Marlborough, Capsize Point | collected 2014-11-01
CACAAACACACTCTTTTTCATCTCACACGCACACACAAACAACCTCTTTTTTCTACTCACACACACTAACACACTCTTTTTCATTTCACACGCACGCACAAACACACTCTTTTTTCTACTCACACACACAAACACGCTTTTTTTTCTACTCACACACACGCAAACACGCTCTTTTTCACACAAACACACTATTTTTCTCCAGATAATTAACTTACCCTTGCCTCTCTCTGTAGCTCCTCCCTTTTATAGCTGCTTACAATTTTAACAGTCTTTGTTCTGTTCCGGTTAATGATATGAATGATTGATGTTCAGATAATTGATGTTCCACTGTACATTATATTTAACACACAAACATACACACAAACATACACAATGTTGTCAGGTTATTACATTACAAGGAGCTAGCCTAGTGTCAGAAATAGCACTCCAGTTGGTGATGCGTGCATTATCATCTAGCAACCAATACTTCTCTACTACCAACACACACTGGAGAACGCTTACCGCGCCATCACTTCAGCAGTGAGCTGGTCAAATGCGCTTCCAGTGATAGCTATTGAGGTCAAAGGTGAAGGTCTGCCTTTTTCTGCACAAAAGGTCGTTATATTAATTCTATTCGCGATCGCGTGATTCTTCCAATAACGCAATATCTTATGAATCTACTTTACATTCTGCATTTTGGGTGTGGTGTCAGAGATAAACAGAGAATCTGGGAACCCCCAATTTTGGAAAACAGTAGAATCTAGTCTGTAAGCCAGTTATGGCGGAAAGCCAGCCGCGAGGTCCTACTGAGGATGAGGTGAGCACGTAGCTACTCCCTAGCTGATTAATAGATCGAGTGTTTGACTTACCTAGTCACTAGCTAGATCCATTGTTTGTTTATTAGATCCAGTCTTTTTCACTGGCCCACTGTTTGTATAGATAATTTTTACAAAAGGTTTGAAAGAAGGGAAAACACTGCTACCTACACACATGCCAAGTGCTTAGCATAATTTCAAGCATAATTTTTCCAACAACTGAAATAAAAAAAGAGATAAACTAGTGATGTGCTTGAGCACAAATGGCGAGCGAGCCTGGTGTTAGGTAACATAAAACTAAGTATTGTTACTATGTTTTAGCTTAGTTCATGCAAACACTATAATAGCAGTTATGACCTTTTATTTCAGCAAACAAATACAAAATCACTCTCTTACCTGATTAATGGTAACTTTTGTAGTATCAAACATCACCATTCTGATAATCTCAATCACCAGTAACTCTTGAACAAGCTCTCAGCTACGATAAAAAAAATAAACCAGTGTAATTTTAGCCAACAAATATGGAATTACTACTTACATCATTCTTGAGTATTGATAACTTCTGTAGTATCAAATTGAAGTTACTTTGACCATCTGAATTACCTTGAATTCTTGACAACAAGCTCTCACCTACAAAAACAAAAACAATCAATTTTAGCACACAAATACAAAATTATTTTCTTACCTCATTTTCTTGAGCAGTGGTAACTTTTGTAGTACCAAATTTGAGCCAATCTGACTATTTGAATTTACCAGTCACTGTTGACAAGCTCTTAGCTACAAAAAAGAAAGGCCAGAGTTAATTTTGCATATTTAGCTAACAATGGAATTACGTACTTACCTCAGCTTCCCTCGAGAAGTAGTAGCTTCCTTAGCATTAATACTACGGCATTCTGACTACCAACACTGTTAAACAGCACTTGACAACCAACACTGTTAAACAGCACTTGACAACCAACAACCGGCACTCCGTATCCCCCCCATAAAACGGCGAAGTTTTGAAATTAAGTCTGGAAAAGGGTCTTCAATGCCATAGTAACCGATCGAATCAACTTTTTGTTTCTTGAAAAGCAAGCATTTTCGCAGGAATTTTCTCACACTTTGGAGCTTAAGTATAAAGTAAGGCTTGCTTAATCCTGTAGTTTCAGAATAAACTGGGGGTCAAGCCTAAAAAGCCGTGTTTTTTGGAGAAAAAAGTTTCCTGCGAGCGCGTTTAAAGGGCATACGTACCATCCCACATACATATATACATACTAGTGGTGTGCTTGAGCACAAATGGCGAGCGAGCCTAAAGACTATACTATTTTTATTGACTTCTAACACTGAAGCTACTGAAAATAAGGTCCAGTTTTTAAATTTAGCATACAGGGTAAAGGGATTTCAGTGCCATAGTAACAACTCTCTGCAACTGCTTGAATTGAAGGAAAAAAAAACAACAACAACAACAATACACGTTATTTAAAAGTTTTCTTTGTGATATTCTTTAGCTAAGTAGTGGTTGTAACACACCACAACTGGACATGCACCTACACAGACTTACCTTGCAGTAGTCTAGTGGACAAGTATTTTCAAGTAAATACTGTTGCGCACGGCTTATAACCATGACAAAGAGCGCATTGACTTACCACCGCCACTAACTCGAATAGAAATGGAAGTCCCTTAAGTTTTCAAGTTGTAACTGCACCAGCAAAAGAATTCAAAACGGTAAACAATTCAATTTCTAGGGTGATACGGGTACTGATCGATCACCAGAGGACTCTGTTTAGTGCAATTTGGGACGGGGTCGACAACCGAACTAACACAAAAACGCGAGGGTCAAAGTACAAAATGACATACATACGTCCATACATATATACAAATAAATAAATAAACATCCCCGATTTTCGATTGTGTTACACCTGTAAGTGTCTCGCTCGCTACGCTCGCTCGCCAATTAAAGTCTGAGCATTTGATAAAACTAGGCACCAGTAACTGGAAAAATAGAGGGGAATTTATGTCTGAGCATGCTCATAAAAATACTAACAACTGGAAAAGAGAGGGAAACTAATGTCTGAGCATGCTCACAACAAATGCACTGGCAACTGGAAAAAAGAGAGGGTAAAAGTCATGTTCCTGAGCATGCTCTTGAAAATAAACACCAGGTTCTTTTTATGAGCATGCTCAGACATGACTTTCCCTCTCTTTTTTTAGTTGCTAGTGTGTTTTTGAGGATAGTTAGACAAGACTATCCCTCTCTATTTGCTATAGTTTGTAACTATTTTACTCTAGTCATTTGAAGTCTATAATAGTTTATTCCATTTGAAGTCTAGTTTGTTCCAGAAATACAAATCAATATAATGTTGTAATGTTATTTATCTGCTTAGTTATTTTTTTGTTTTTGTTGTTGTTACTGTTGTTGTGCTTGTTATCGTTGTATTTAAACTTTCTTACAATGTGTATTGAATTTGTATTTGGGAGGTATTTGTATGTTTGTGCACTTTTATTAAGTTATGTTTTTTGTAATTTTTTAATGTATATGTTCATGTGTTAGAATTTTTATAAACAACAGCAGGTATCTTGCGAAAAGAAAAAGCTTTTTACATTTTTTTCTTCATTGCATTTTGACTAAACAGTTGGTACCACTACATGAAAAGTTTTAACAGTCAAGTTTTCGTTTCTGTTGATTTATTACTAAAAGCTAGAAACTCTTCCACAGCTATATCTGTAAGCTAAGGCCTTGTACTACCTTCTAAATGCTATAGGGATCATGCTAAACAGATTGCACAATTTAAAAAAAACTAACTCGCTTCAATTAAGCAGACTGACTGTATTTTTGCTGAACTTGCTGTTCTGACAGGTCCCTACTTCTTAGTCTTTCTAACAGCTACAGTTGGGTCTCTAGAAGTAAGAATATCTAAGCCACAGGTGGCCCCAATATTTCAAATAGCATCATTTTTTTTTCATTCCTGGAAGTGATGCATGCGGTAAACAGTGAAGATTGAACATTAACATCGTCGAACCGAAAAACTATATTTTATCAACTACCATATTGTTTTGTTTGTTTTTTCTACTATAGCTCCTTCTGTGCAAAAAAAAAATCATTCTACTGAACAAATTTGAAAACCTATTTTTTCTGGTGCCTACATAGGAAGAAACAACACATTCTCTTATTATGTGTTTAGAATATCGTGTAGTTATTGTGTGTTTGTGTGCACATATTTACGCATTGTACCAGTTGTATGTTTGTGTGTTTGTTTATATTTAAACTTCTCAACATTGTTTTTTACTATTTCATTTATTAAAATATTATCGTATGTATTTAATCATTGTGTGAAAAATTGTATGTTTGTGTGTTAGCATTTCATAGAGTTGCTGTTGTTATCATTGCTGATATAGGAATAAATTTGTTTGTGTGTTTGTTTATAAGATATTTGTAGTCTTATATAAGTTTGTTTGTGTGTTTGCATGTTAAAGTCTCATTTAAATAGCACTTGGTGCTGTTTGTTTATGTGTTTGTTTATCACTTTAATTATATATTTATTTGTTTGTATTTAGAGAGATCTCCATCCTCCAGTCTCACTTCACTGGGAGCATTGCCATACATGGAGTGAGGATGTCCAGCCTGCACAATGTGCAGTACTACATGATAAACTGCTAGTTATGCATTCTAATTATCGCACACTTCACATCTCTACTGACCTTCACTCATGGACTACTACTAGTGCACCACATCTCTACTCGTCCCTAACTACCTACCAGTTTATGTTTGTATTGGTTGGTGGATGTCATCCCTCCACTCGGGAACCCACTAACTCTCTGTTGACTAGTACTACTGGTCTAGACTGGAAGCCATCGCTACGTGCCATGCCTACTCCTCGCTACTGGGCATCATCAGTTAGTGGAGGATCACCAGAGGTCCTGGTCGTGGCTGGTGGGAGTGGCTCACGGCACGAGAACTTGGACGTAGTGGAAGTTCTACTCAACGACCATTGGACGACTGCAGACTCACTTCCTTCTTCATGCTACAACATGAGATCAACATTCCATGAAGGCAACTTCTACTTCATAGGAGGTGGCAAGGGAAAGATTCTATTTATATGCAGTTTAGAGTCTCTCATAGCATCTGCTAGTAATGGCAGGACAAGAAGACAAACAATATGGAGGACAGTAACCACACTTACTGAGATCTTCGCTATCATCTCCTATGTATCGAATCTAATCGGCATCGAAATCGATTCTACCATTAGAAGTTACTCCAACAAGACAGAGGAGTGGATTGAGACTACTAGTGAGGGAGATAGACCAGAACATGCTAGTATATGGATAGCTACTGCAGTCTTGTCTACTGGACAGTTGCTGGTTGCTAATAGCGATGGAGTATACAAAGAAACTCTGTCAGGTTAGTGTAAGTAAATAGCAGCATCTCTAGAAAGCCATCTTGCCTTCAGTGATATTGGCTTAATGTCCCATTTATAGATTGTATGGGAAACTAAAGTTAGGTATTAAAACTTGTACTAGTATAACTAGAATATTATTATTTATTATTGTGTTAATTATGTTAAAACTAAATATAAATTGTTAAAATTGCTAGTGCTGGAATGCAGCTGCTTCTACTGGCAGCTGCTTCTACTGGCTTAGCTCCAAGCTATAAAACCAGCTGCCCACACTTTGTATTGCTGGAGCCAGCTAGTGGTACTAGTGCAGTGTGTGGGTTACTTGTATAGTATAACCAATGGGACCTTAACCCTTTCGTTCCGGATCCCGCTTTAAAGCGGGGTGAGACCGGTTGGTTTCTCCGAATTTTTAAAAATAGTTACTTTATAGCTAGAACGTTCAGATTGCATACACAGGTGCCCAATGCATTGGAGAAGCATCTAAAATAGCTTTCAGCCAGGACTGCTTCGACAGTACCTCACAGCAGTTGCGTTTATTTCTTCCTCGGCAAAAAAAAAAAACATCGGTTCTCCGTCGAATTTTAAAAAAAGTTACCTTCTTCACAGCAGCTTCATTTATGAATCCAGTCATCTCCAGAGCTTTGTAGAAGCAGCGAAAAATTGCTTGAGCTCAGTAGCCTTCCATAACACATTGAAACAACCGCTTCTTTGCCGACCAAGACTTTGCGGTTTGACTTACTGTCTTCTCCATTTTTTTATAAAATCGCCGGTTCAACTGGGGACCTCCCTATTACGTACAGTCTTAGGTAATGCTTATTACATCATAGGAAAAAAGTGAGCGTGTCGTGTGACCCCGGTAACTATGCAAAAAAAATTTTTTTTCAAAGTCATTTTTTTGAAGATGGCGTCTAGAAATTACAATGCGGTGCAAGTTTTAGACTTGCTTGATGCTGACTCTAGCGACTCAGGATCAAGCGGAGAGAAGGGAGACGACATCTAGGGCTATAGGAGGCCCTGTATCAGGATTGGTAGACCAGACCCCGTCAACTCTGATACTGAAAATTGGAGTCAAGAAGATGATCGAGGTAAGCTTGTCTTTCTCTTGTCTTTCTCTTGAAAAATAGCAAGCTTCTGTTGTGGAAAGGACTTATTTATAGCTATATTGAGATAGAGTAAGCTGTTTAGCTATAATATATATATATATATATTATTGAGTTTTGAGATTTGAAAGTGGCTTGTGGTTTTTTAAACAATTTCAAATTTTCAAAAAAATTTAAATTTTTTTTACCACATATACTACTAGGACCAGATGTGAATGCAGTCACCGACCCCGATTACGCAGATGAGGGGACAGGAGCAGAGTCTTCCAGTGATGAAGGAGAGGATACCGGACCTGAGTCTTCCAATGATGAAACACGAATAGGCAGCAGGTTCCAGTGATGAAGAAGAGGAAGTGGCTCCTCCTGCTCCGAGTTCTGGACGTCCTCGCAGTCGGAGAAGGCGGGAATTGAAGAACAAGAGTCGGGTGGATGAGGTAGGGGAAGAGTGGAAGAAAGATGACAATACACCCATTGATATTCCATAATATTTTGTGTAAAGGACCACAGACTTTGATATTTGTGGCTGCTCCCTCCCCCCCCCCCCTCCCCCTCCCTGAACATCCCAAAAGTTGTAATATGTATTGTTATTGTCGTTGTCGTTGTCTGTGTTTTTGTGGTGTTGTAGTGGAGCTTCACACTCGATGTATATGTGTGTGCGTGGAGTTGAAATGTTATTCTGGCACTTCCAGATCTAACCGGTGAGGGAACGAACTCGGGGGTGGGGGGGGGGGTGGGGTCTTTTCTAATCGGGGCTACTATGCCCATGTAAGTTGAATTTCATTTATGTGTGTGTGTGTACACCAGTCAATTTATATTATACATTTATTTTTATGATCTGTATTCACCTGTATCTTCTTTTTTCTAGTGTGTGTGTGTGTGTATGTGTGTGTGTGCATTTGTGGAATGAGAGAGAGCATCCGTGGACAAACAGTATGTGGCACTTCCGTATACAACCTGGGAGGGAACTCTGGATCTTTTTGGATCGTGACTACTATGCCCATGTAAGTTGAATTTCATGTGTGTGTGTGTGTGTGTGTACACCAGTCAATTTATGTATAATAAAATATACATTTATTTTTATGATCTGTATTCACCTGTAGCTTCTTTTTTCTTGTGTGTGTGTGTATGTGTGTGCGTGCATTTGTGGAAAGAGAGAGAGAGCAACCATGAACAAACAGTATGTGGCATTTCCGGATCCAACCTGAGAGAGAACGAACTCGGTGGTCTTTTTCGGTCTGTGACATCATCCACGCCGGGTAAGTTGAATTTCATTTTTTCAACTTACTGATATTTGGGTGTCCAGCTAGGGCTGGGAGAGGGGGGGGGTTATGGTACAAGAATGTCAGTGAAAAGTAATGACGGGGGAGGGGGGGGGTTATGGTACAAGAATGTCAGTGAAAAGTAATGACGGGGGAAGGGGGGGTTATGGTACAAGAATGTCAGTGAAAAGTAATGACGGGGGAGGGGGGGGTTATGGTACAAGAATGTCAGTGAAAAGTAATGACGGGGGAGGGGGGGTTATGGTCAAAGAATGTCAGTGAAAAGTAATGAGGTGGGAGGGGGTATGGGTACAAGAATGTCAGTTGAAAGTAAAAAATGGGGGGGGGGGGAAGGGGGAGAAGGGGGGTTATTATGGTACAAGAATGTCAGTGACAAGTAATGACGGGGGAGGGGGGGTTATGGTACAAGAATGTCAGTGAAAAGTAATGACGGGGGAGGGGGGGGTTATGGTACAAGAATATCAGTGAAAGTAATGACGGGGGAGGGGGGCAATTCAGCGAGGCCAGCTGTTATGTTACAAATGTCATTGTTGTCCTGTGTTTTTTTGGTATTGTATGGAAGTTCCGGATCCTATGGGAGGGATCGTTCAGTCTGTGACACCATCCATGCCGGGTAAGTTGAATTCCACGTGTGTGCTTGTACTGCTTTTCATTTTCGAAGTACACTTTTCTCAATACATGTTTCTCTCATGTACAGTGTGGAGTATACATAGGTGTTCATACAGTGGGAGGCTAGCGCTGGGTTCCCCCCTAGAATTTTGGGATTGAATAGAAATGAACATTTAGGAAGCATTTATTTTTAGTCTGATATTGTATCCCATTATGTTCCTATCATAACTGAGCCTTTAGTGCATAGGACCGAACACTGATCATCAGTGTGAAGTATAGACTCGTATGCAAAGATGTGCATCAAAGTAGTGTAGGTTCCAAAAATGGGTGTGGCGAAGTACACTCGGAGCCCCACCCCAAACAAAAATCCTGTATGAAACCGCATACAATAAATCATAAAGTTGCAATTATATAGGATCATGAATAATTTGTTGTTTGTATTACAAATATCTTTGTTGTTTGTTTTTTTGTGTATATGAAATTGTTTTGTAGTGGAGCTCGACGTCCGATGGCATACGTTCCTTGTGGACACTCATAGATGTCTCCTACATGATCACAATCAGCACCACACACAACAAACAACATATTTTATTGTTGAACTAATATAATATTGGTATATAATGCATCAAACAATATTATTTCTATTTTATTTTATTTTTTTATTGATGGGAAAAGTGGATTTTTGGGGGGAAAAATTTTTTTTTTTTTGAAGTATTAGTAGATGGCTTAAATATTATTCAATTTTCTCAATCAAAAAATGAGGGGAATCCCAAACTCTTGGTCTATTTAGTGATATATGGTTGCTATGGGGTTTTCCCAGCCAGCATCGAGTTAAAAAAATAAAACGGCACTGCTCTATTCCCCGATAGAAAATTAGATTATTCCGCGCGCGTCAAAACAATTCAGGAACGAGAGGGTTAATACCTGTAATAAGTGTTTTATTTGCAATATTTTATAATTCATATTTTATTTATGTTCAATAGCTTTCAAGTATGAAGATGCATACAAACACTTCATTGTTTCCAAGGAAGTGTTGGAGCTTCTGTCTTTAAAGTTTATGTCCCTTGGTCCTCCAAGACAAGGCAAGAGTACAACTCTCAGGAGAATTCAAAAAGAGATCATAGATCTTCTGTCAGCAAAAGAAGAGGAGCAGATTCATGGCAGCACAGGCACAGTACAGTGTTGCTCCAATATGCTAGTCCAAGGCAAGTCTGATCCAACTACAGCAGAAAGAACCACAAAGTGGACCATTGTAAAGAATCTCATTGAGGAAGCTTCTCTACTCTTTCACACTCTCAAAGATAGTTTTCAGATTGAATCCACTTCTGAGGCTACAGCTGATTCCCATAGAGGTAGTGACACCAGGGCAGAGGTCAGTCAGGCTAGCAGTACAGGACACTCTCACTCTGTGAAAGAGCCACCCCAACCTTCATTATTACAGAAGATGATGGCAAGATTGCAATCTTTTACCAGAAATAAGCAACCCAGACATAAGGGAATCACTCCACTCTCAACAGCACATGACCAACCAGCTGATCAGGCAGTATCATCACCAGATTATTCTGAAATAGCTGCCATATTCGAGACAGTGTCCAAACAACCACACTTTGCAGAAAATGTGAAACATTCTTTTAAAGCTTTTTTGAGAATGGAGGACACCGGAGGTCAGCCTGAGCTGATGGACATGCTACCAGCACTCACCATAGGACCTGGCCTCTACTTGCTGTTCTTTAGCTACAAGTTCCAACTAGATGAGGAGTATCGGGTCTTTTATCAGAGAGCTTCAGGAGAGACAACTGCACCAGAGAAATCTGAGTTTACTCTGCAAGAGATGCTTTTGCGTACTCTGGCCAGTATATCTTACTTCAGTTCCTCCACCCATCTTCAACCTCTACCAGGACCAGACAACTCAGCCATTGGTGAGATACTGGAGTCCTCCAAGTCAGTAGTGTATATCGTGGGTACTCACAAAGACAAGGTTTCTGAGGAAGTTATCGCTACAGTTGACTCACAGCTTCAAAAAGTGATTCGAGACACCGACTCCTTCAAAAAAGGCATAGTTCAGTTCTGCTCAAAAGACAAGCTTGTTGTTTCTTTAGACAACATGGGAGGCGGAGTAGAAGAGATCCACCACTTGCATCAGCTACTGGAGAATGCCATGGAGAAACACTTTAATAAGCTGAAAATTCCAGCTGTGTGGCTTCTGTTCAGCTTGTGTCTTCGCATGAGAGAAGTGAGGACAGCCAGCCTGGAGACCTGCTTGGCCTTGTCCCATGCCTTCAATATGGCACCCGACGAGACCAAAACAGCTCTGTGGTTTCTTCACCACCATGCCGGTGTTCTGATGTACTTCCCCAGTGTGCCTGGTTTGGAGGACCTGGTCATCATTGACATCCAGGTAGTGTATGACAGTATCACTGGTGTCATTCTTAAAGCCATGAGCTTTGATAGCGTAGGTCAGGCCACATCCGAGAGATTCAGGAAGACAGGTCGATTCTCTATGACAGATTTGAAGATAGCTACATCTGACATTTCAGGACATCTGATTCCACCAGAGCAACTGGTAGCTTTGCTTGCATATCTTCACTTGATAGCTGAGATTGCGTCAGTCGAATCTTCTGATACTAACTCAGTTTTAGAAGAGGAGAAAGAATACATCATGCCTTGCGTGTTAGAAAACACTAGTGCAAAGGAACTTGACCAATTCCACAAAGAATCTTGTAGCTCAAGTTTCGTGGAGCCTCTCTTGATATACTTCAGTAGTGGGTTTACTCCTATGGGACTCTTTCCTGCTGCAATGGCATGTCTCGTATCCAACAAGTCCTTCACTTTCATTGGAGAAGGAGTCAAGAAAAACATGGTGCACTTTACGTACGGATCTAAACAAATTGGTGTAACATTTATATCTCGATGTAAATATTTTGAAGTCGTAGTTTCGTGTGATCCTACTTTCCAAGACTCCATTCACCATGAATGTGCTGCTCTAAAACAAGAAATAGAAGACACTCTAAAGAAGGCTAGTTCCAGAATGAACTACAGCAGCTCCATGGACTACCAGTTAGCCTTTGACTGTCGTTCACATGAAGGAGGGAATCATCTTGGGAGAGTTCATGAAGTAGAGTCTATTCCTTCAGTCATGAAGTGTTTCAACCATTTACAAGGAATTGCACTTCAGAATAGACACCTCATTTGGTATGGACAGGTATGTAGAAATAGACTTATGTATTCTAACTTGCAATAACTAACAATTATTTTATTTGGTTTTAGAAATATGAGAAGAAAGATCCTGTGGTAGAGGTCTCTGAAAGTAAGTCAAGTTATTGTTTTTATTTGGTTTCAGTCATGTTTTATTAATAGGTGGCAATAACTTGAGTATATTTCTGAGTGTGTATCCTGACTTGGTGCACTCAGTGAAGCCTTGTGTTATGACAGTAGCTGATCACTGCTACAGTATTGGACTCATATCACAATATACCTATGACCAACTTCGTGAGCTTAACCTTATTAACGAAGACAGAGCAAGGACTCTATTGGACAACATTCGTAAAGTCTTTTCATCGAGACCCTCAGCTCTCAAGGAGTTTGTTACTGTATTGTTCCAAACAGGAGAATGTAATCATTTAGCAGATAAAATTCAGCGACAGCTCCAGTAAGTGTATTGTTATTATTGTAGTATTTGAATTATTGTATTGTTTGTGTAATAGAATTGGGGAATGAAGTCTGACAAAGCCACATGGACATACATTTGAAAACACTCATTGTATTGCACTTAACATTTTTTTAAATCATATCCCATATTTCAAAGTTACACATTGTTAATTTATTTTTACTGTTACTTTTAAATAAATTTTCATTAAAGAATGTACCAATATGGACGCTTCTAGTCTGGTGTAGCCAGACCCTTTACCAACCACTACCTTGTATTATTGTATGACACTTATTGGTACTTCATTGAACCACTACTCGTAGGGTCAGGTGACATGGCCATACCATATGTTATATTCAAGAAGAATTTCTTAAGAAGCTCAAATAACTCACTAGTTGAACGTGTGGCATCTTCGGTTGCAGCTGAGAAATGAGATATGCTATCAAACAAACACAGTATAATTGTGTCAATTGATTATACTGATTACTGGTGCAACTGCCTCCTATCTGTATCTATTCTCACTAAAGGGGACATCATCCCACACGGCTGTGCAACAAAACTTGCTCCTTCAACAATGGAAGTTCATTTACAGTGAAGATGAAAGATAGCGAGCTACAAATTGCAGCAACATCACAGGACACAGGCTGTCTCATTGTTAGTCACACAGAAGAGAGGCTACTCCATTATCAGACCACATTCCATACAGAAACAAACACTTACAAACCACATTTGAGGTTGCAAAAATACCCTATTATAATCCCAGCTCTTTCTTCACCAGGCCCCTCTCTGGAAGAACTTGCTAGAATAATATTATTAAACTACTAATAAAGAAACAGCCGATCTTCAACTAAACTTATTTTAGAAGGACAGTACAACTCAGTAAAGTCTGCACTAAATTAATTTGTTATACTATTTTTCTGTAACAATATGCGGGTGACAAAACTTTGTTTTTTGGTGGTATGGAAAGAACCCTACAAAGGCTTATAAACCTACCATTGTCATTAATACTATCTGTTCTCATTCTGTAAAGGGGCGTGACAGTACTTTTAAAGTGCTGTTATCTATAATACTTCCCACATTGAATTAAATAAAGAAAGCCTCCAAAATTACTGCCACAAACCTGACTACAAGCTCAACAGCAATAGTATGATAACTAGAAAGTAAGCTTGTTCAATAATGGTAGTTGAATAGTAGCCTCTGTTGTTGCCGGGTCTTTTCCTGCCAGTACTGAGGCTCCTTAGTATGTTCCTACTTGCCATGACTATAGCAGTTGGTACATATAGGGTGATACTTTGAAGACTGATACTTTGAAGACTACTCCTCAGCTCATCAGGAGTGGATTGTCAGACAAGAGAGGTGATGGATCATTATACACTGCCAACAAGATACTGTCAGACAAGAGAGGTGATGGATCATTGTACACTGCCAGCAAGATACTGCCAGACAAGAGAGGTGATGGATCATTGTACACTGCCAGCAAGATACTGTCAGACAAGAGAGGTGATGGATCATTGTGCACTGTCAACAAGATGCTATCAGACAAGAGAAGTGATGGATCAATGTGCACTGCCAACAAGATACTGTCAGACAAGAGTGGTGATGGATCATTGTGCACTGTCAACAAGATTCTACCAGACAAGAGAGGTGATGGATCATTGTACACTGCCAACAAAACACGTTCAGACAATGTATAAGCAATCCCAAACATACAATTGTGATGAATCAGCAATGCCCTTGGAGCATAAACTCCGTCATGTTATTGCAACCAGGGGTGCCAAAAAGATTCGACGGGTAACATTAGTCTGGCATAGCCAGCGTGCAAAACATGCGGAGGGTCTGTGGACATGGCCGTACCAAATTTGTTCTGGAGGAATGTGGATGTGGTGAGTGCCGTACCTCCTTTATACCTGAATTTCTACCTCAAATTAGTCATGATTGCTATTCTTAGTGTTGGAAAGGGTGGCTGACACGCACAAGAATTTTTATTTATGGTTGAGGAGGGCTATTCCCGGTAATTTGCTAACAGTAATTGACCGCCGCAAAATATGTACGGCAGAACAAATTTGTTATGGCCATGTCCCAAACCCATTCCCAGTGTAGTGGTTCGGTAAAGGGTCTGGCTATGCCGGACAAAGGTAACATCAGACAACAAAACACAAATTACTATTCTTGGCTGTTGCAATGCTACTGGTCGGACCATTCGACCCATGGTTTTTACAGGAAAACACTTCAATCCTGATCTATGTGCAGGTGAAGTTCCTGTAATATTGTATGGCATGTCTGATTCTGGCTGGATGGACCAAGAACTCATTCCTAATTGGTTTTCTAATAATTTTTTACGACATGTGATAACAAGTCGCCCACTATTGTTGATGCTAGATGATCATTCCTCACATTACATGCTAGAACTCATCAAATCTACTGCAGAAAATGATGTAGTTATTGTCAGATTGTCCGTCCTATCAATTCTGCTCCTGTTACTTGTCAAACTGTTTGTCCTATCAATTCTGCTCCTGTTACTTGTCAGACTGTTTGTCCTATCAATTACAGCTACACTTACAGGCATATGATTAGCCAGGGTTCTTATTTATTTGTAGTTTCTAATTGTTAATTTTATATTTAATTACTTATTTATTTATTATGTATTTATTTACTATTTTTTATTACATATTATTTTATTAATTTATCCTCAGTGCGCATGCATGAGAGGGTTATAGTACTCAGTTTATTTAAATAATTGGTATGGAGCTATTTTTTATACCATTCAATAGCAAATTTCTTGTAGAACAACATATCCAAATCCACCAAAATCCCCCTTGGGGAAACTTTTTTATTTAGAATGGAAGTTATTTGTCAGTTTCATGTAAGTTACTCTTTAAGTTTAATTGTTATGTGGTTTTAAGTATCCCTCTGTTCTTAGTTTTGTTTGCTGTCTTACACACTTTCTGTTATTTAGTTATATTCAACTCCTTCAACAGTACCCAGTCTATCCACAACTTCTTTGTTCCTTACTCTATACACAGTCTATCAACGGTTGAATGTACCTACTCCATGTGTTACTTTTGATCAGCCTTTGTGGATAAAAGCAATTGAAATAATCAGATCAAAATCTTTAAACAAAGTGTGCAGGCTTGGCGGATTTCATACCATGATGAGTTTTGTTGGCAGTATAGGCCAAATGATGAAAGGTTTGGGATTGGAAGAGGCTTTAGAAACTGTTTATGGCCCAAATGCAATCAATCATATTATGATGTCTGGAAAAGCTATTTCTAGAGCATTACGTGGGCATTTTCTAGTTGAAGCTGCATTAGTTAATAAATTGATTGCAGCAGTTTTGCCAGCTGAACTTGAAAGGAATGATGATTTGATAGAAAGTGTTGATGACGATGAAAACGATGATACTGGAAGATCGAATGAGGAATAGAAGAATCTAGAAGGAGTAGAGAAGATCAGTCTTGATGATGTACAGAAAGTTCGTGATTTGTATCAAGAAATATTTACACATTCCGCATCAGTGGTTAGCATTGTTGAATCAAATGAGTTCATAAATTTAGAACAGTGTTTGATGAAGTATAAAAAGTTACTTGAATAAAGATCACCGACTGCAAAGCTGTGGCTACAATATATAGAATATATTGGAATTTTGAGACTTCATTCGTGCTGAGAGAACTGGAAATTGGTCTCTTCATTTATTAGCAGTCACAAAGATGTTTAATTTATTTGCAGCAATAAACTATGCCAAAAGTGCTAGATTTTATTTACAACTGATGCAATTTGATCTGCCAAGTGAGCATCCTTGGCTGCATCAATGCTTTATTAACAAAGGGTTTCATACAGTTTGTGGGGCTCGATATGCGCACAACACGAGGACCCTCAGTTCGGGTAGACAGCGAATGATACGCTGCCACCAGAGTTCAATAAGAGCTTCAATAAATTGATATCTCAAACTGGACTAAATTACAACACGTGGCGAGTGGCTTATGACTATAGATCCACTCGCCAACCAACCAATGAAATTGATACACACTATTGCAGGTGACCTGCGCACTACTACTCACACTTAATGTTCTATACAATACACACTCTAACAACAATGACCTAAATGACATGATACACAAAACATAACTAGTTCTCTTCTTCTGTCTTCTCTTGCTTCTCCTCTTCTCTATTCTCCTTCTTCCTTCTTTCTCTCAAATGTGGGCCTCTCTTTCTCTTGTATGCCCACATCTCCCCCCTCCTCCATGAGCTGGGTGACACGGTCACTGATATCCTTCTCTCCATGGCACCTACTCAAGTCATCTGCAACCACATTTTCGTTTCCTGCTCGATACACTATAACAAAGTCGTACATTGATAATTTTAAACACCAGTTGTATATTCTCCTGTTCTCCTGCTTTCCCTGCCTCATATTTACTAGACCCTTGTGGTCTGTCACCACTGTAAATCTTCGGCCATATAAGAAGTACGCAAAATGTCTGATGGCTTCATAGACACCCAGGCCCTCCAACTCTTGGGCACTGTAATTCATCTGGGCACCTCTCAATTGCTTTGAGAAGAACGCTACGGGCAACTTTTCTTCGTTCCGAACCACAGAAAGGACAGCTCCTATCCCCGTCGAGCTTGCGTCACTCTCTAACACAAATACATCACTAACACATGGGACACATAAACGAACTGATACTGATAATACATTACATAACGCATGAAAGGCGTCCAACATCAAACTTGTCCAGCTTACCACTCCAGACATTGCCGTGGACGTGTGTGGCGTGAGGACAGAGGACCACTGATGAAGTCCGGGGATGAACCTCCGGTAGAACCCCACCAGGCCCAGGAAACCACGCAACTGTTTCCTCGTTCTAGGCAAAGGGTGATTCTTAATAGCTTCCACCCTTGCCTCCGGCACACTAATCATACCACCACCCAACTGGTGACCAAGAAACTCTAAAGTTCTTCTGCCGAAGCTACATTTAGACCTTTTACAGGTTAATCCTGCCTCCTTCAGCGCTTCCAGGACCCTCTGAAGGTGTCCCAAATGACTATTCCAACTATCCGACACCACCAAAATGTCGTCTATGTAGACTCTCGCACAGTCTTCACAACCCACCAAAACCTCCTCCATTAGCCGTTGAAAAACTGACGGAGCATTCGTCAGGCCGAATGGCATCCGTCTAAATCTATATTTCCCGAAGGGACATACGAAGCATGTTTTATCTCTGTCACTCTCCTCCACTAGTACTTGATGAAACCCCTTGGCCAGGTCAATCTTTGACATGACTTTGCCTGCACCCACCTTCTCCACCATCTCATCGAAGGATGGAATATAGTACGGCTCCTTAGTCGTAATCTCGTTAAGCCGACGATAGTCCACGCAGAGCCTAACGTTTCCATCTGGCTTTTTCACTGGCACTAACGGCGATGCCCAGTTACTTCTGCATCTCTCGATCACTCCCAACTCTTCCAAGCTCTCTAATTCCTTCCGTACTTTCTCTCTGATTCCGAGGGGAACCGAATAAGGCGTCTGCCGAATCGGTTCGTTGTCTCCAGTCTCAATAGACATCTTCACTCGCTCTGTGCTTCCAGGGTTGTCAGAGAAGACGTCGTCATACGTCCCCAGTAACCCCTTTAGTTCACAATCGTCATATCCTTCACATTCACCATTCAACCTGCTACTTTCTTCTCTCTGTTCTTCCACTACTATATCTAATCTCCTTATACTAGCTCTCTCCTTAAACTCCTTGATGCAATTCACATGCACCACCTTCGAATGCTTCTCATTCTCAACTCTTCCTATTCTATAATTTACCACCCCCATTTTCCTTAAGACCTTGTACGGACCCTGCCATGAGTCTGACAACTTACAGGTCATTCCCGGTACCCTGTATAAAACTAAATCTCCCACCTTAAACTCCCTCAATTTCGTTCCCTTGTTCACATATTGTAGCCTACTCTCCTTTCCTTTGGCCATTCTCAGGGCTGCACTGTCTCTCACACTTTCTAACCTCTCTGCCATTTTCGTTACCCACTCACATACATTCAACCTTTCCGCTTCCACCTCGTACAGACCATGGTACAGGGCATCCAAAGGAGTCCTCACCCTGAACCCATAGACCATGTCAAAGGGACTGTACCCTGAGTCTGCGTGAGGCATCTGCCTTAACACAAACAGCACAAAACATAACTGGCCAACCCAATCCAAACCTTCATCTATACTCTTCCCTAATACACTCTTCATAGTCCCGTGCATCCTCTCCACGGCCCCATTTGTCTCGGGGTGATATGGAGATGTACGCACCTTATCTATTCCCAACTGCTCACAAAGCTGAGTCATCACCTTCCCACAAAATTGACTGCCTTGATCAGTAAGGATCTTCTCAGGGACCGAGGTCCTCGAGAATATGGACCACAGCCCATCCATCACTGCTTTCGCCGTGATGCTTCTTAAAGGTACTGCCTCAGGCCATCTTGTGGCCAAACAAATGTAAGTTAGGATGTATCTGTTTCCTCCCTTTCCCTTAGGCAGTGGCCCGACCAAGTCAATGGCCACACTTTCAAATGGCTCTGCCAGTATTGGCCTCTCAACCACTGGCGCCCTCCTTGGCCTGTATTTGCTCCTCACCTGGCATTTCTCACAACTCCTACAGTAACGTATTAGTTCCCTAGCCATTCCTGGCCATGCAAAGTACCTCCCCACCATCTTTGCTACCTTGTCTGCACCTAAATGCCCATTCTTGTCATGCCCTAACGCCTTAACTTTCTCTCTATAGCTCTTCGGCAGCACAATTACGTCTCTATACTCATCCCACGTTATATACATTCCTCTCACTAATACCTTTCCCTTCCATCTAAACCCTCTCTCCTTCCTATCTCCTAACTCTCTCCATTCTTTTAAACTCCCATCCTCCTGTAGCTCCTTTAAGAACTCTTCCTTCTCTCGACCCTCTCTCACAGGTCCTATCTCCCCAGCTATTCTGCTTAGCTCATTCTCTGACTCCATCTCCACTACTAATTCACCTAAGGGAGTCGCGCTCCCTTCCTCTATCTCTTCTCTCGCTTTCGCCCGAGGCTGCTCGGCTTCAGGCGTACCTTCAGCTTCTTCCACCCCTTGGTCCTCTCCCACCCTACTCCCAACTTCGGGCATATTTAAGGGATCGGACTGGCTACTCGCTCCATCCTCAGGTTCAGGCTCACCATCACCTTCAGGACTAACTGTATCCCACGACACAACCTCTCCTAACCCTTCCTCACACTCGTCTAACTCTCTCTCTCTTTTGGCCATACTCCTTGTCAGTACATTGACCCCAACCCTGTCTTCAGACACGTACTCTCTTATGGCCTCTCTATAAGCCATGGCTTCGCAGTCATCTGCCAAAGAAACAGGTACCAAACAAGCTACCCCTAAGGATTCGCTCTCATCTATGATGGCCCTTATCCTTTTCACATGGCCTCCGACCACAAATTCACTCATGCAACTTTTATATCGCTTCTCCGTTCCCCCATATCCCCTCACATACACATCTGCACACAGCTCTACCCCTTCCGGAACCAGTGTCTTGGGTACAGACCCTAGCTCGGCACCAGAGTCAATGAGGACCTTAGTTCTCACCCCGTTCACCAGTCCATACGCCACATTCTCTGCCTGCCCTGATTCTGTTCGCCTCAGCATAGACATCTTAGTTGGGTTAGGCTCCTTTTTGACTGTGACTGTACTCTTCTTGGCTGTGCATTCGGGACTCTTATGCCCCACTTTCCCACAATTGTAACAGGTGGGTACCCTTGTAATGTAACTACCACCAACTTGTTTCTCTTTCCTGCACTCGCTAGCTCTGTGCCCCCTTTCTCCACAACTGTAACACGTACCACCTCCATAGGTGCTTCCTACTTTATCTCCCAAACCACCCCCTTGGGCTCTTCCTCCACGCCCATACCAACTCTCCTTGTCTGTCGTTCCTCTATATCCCCTAACTACCTCACTGGGACCACTGCCCAAAGGTCTATAAAAGTTCCCCTTCTGCCTCCCGGACATCCAGTCCTCAAGAGCGTCTCTTAACTCCCCCCACTCCCCAATTTTCCTCATTTCTAAGTACGCCTTTCCACTAGGCGGTAAGTTCCTCCTCAATACCGCTAATGCTATAGCTAACATACAATCCTCCACACCCTTACAACCTTGACACATTCCTTTTGTTACCCTTACTAACCAATCTGTTAGCCCGCCTGCAGTCATACCCTTAAGTGACTCTCCACTAGCTTCTAGCAGCTGGTTCCCGTAGGTAATAGCTGTCTCTCCAGTAGCTTTTAGCAGGATTCTCTTTATTTCCCCATACTCTTCCCCTCTGTCCCTCGCTTGGGCCACTCTCATACACAGGGTCTCAGGTAACCTGGAGTACAGTCTCTCCCCCCAGTCACCTTCGCTAATTCCCCCTTCCTTCATTATCCGCTCAAACTTCTCTAGGTAAGCCCCTAACTCATTCCCTTCCTTATACACTCCTAATCCCTTCAACTTTTCTAACAACAACTCTCTCCTCTCACGTACCCTGTCGTCTTCCAGTCGAGACGTCCTTCGGCGCTCTTCCTCCTCCCTACGACGGGCGGCTTCTTCTCCTCGGCGTCTGTCCTCTTCCTCTTCTTTACGCCTCCTAGCTCTCTCTTCTGCCTCTCTCATCCTGGTTATCTCTTCTTCTCTTTCCTTACGGTCTGCCTCTGCTGCCTCTCTCTTCCTAATTGCCTTTGCCTCCTTTTCTCTTCGGTTTATTTCTTCTGTGGCTTTCCTCTCTTCTCTATCGTTCGCATCTTTCTCCACTAAGTATCGCAGTAGCGACGCCACCTCGCTTTCTTCCCCTCTCTTCGACATTTCTACCTCTGCTTCACTGTCCTCTACTAACTCTGATTCCGCTCCTGACTCCTCTTCGTACTTTGTTTCCGAAGGCCTAAATAAATAGGGTGATCGTGCTTTGATTGTTGGTCGTCCCGTGGGCCGGTACAGCTCCTTCCCGGTGCTCACCCCAGACGACTTCTTGGTCCTCCTCCTCACTTCACCCGATCCGGGCTCTGTCATAGAGGGCAAGCGAACTCGTCCTCAGTTGAGACCCTGTGAATTACAAACAATCAACACAGTGATCACACGATGAGCACAACACAATATTAGAACCAATCAACAAAATTTATTACGATTACAGCCCTTAAATTCACAACACACACACAACTACACTGTGAGTGACACAAGTCTCTAAGGTTGTCAGAGCCTCCTCCCCAATGATTCTCCCTTCGTCTCGTTCCTTCGCTTTCTTCTCTTTCTATGGCCTCCCTCTACCGTGGCAAGGGGCCTTGTGCTTTGCTCTTCTCTGCCTTGACAAGTAGAGCGTTCTCTCCCTCTGCCGTAGCAAGGGTTTGTGAATTTGTCTTAGTCCGTAGACCGTGGTAGGGCGGAAAATTCCGCTCCGGTAATAGTGTCTCCGTCCGTAGACGCAGAATGTGGGACACGCAACCACCGCAGTAGTTCCCTGGTCCTGGTTCGTTCGGATCCTGAGTCAGACGTCTCCTTCTCAAGGATCCCACCGCTGCCACCAATTCTGTGGGGCTCGATATGCGCACAACACGAGGACCCTCAGTTCGGGTAGACAGCGAATGATACGCTGCCACCAGAGTTCAATAAGAGCTTCAATAAATTGATATCTCAAACTGGACTAAACTAGTGATGTGCTTGAGCACAAATGGCGAGCGAGCCTAAAGACTATACAATTTACCACCGCCACTAACTCGAGTTTGAACTGCACCCGCAAAAGAATTCAAAACGGTAAACAATTCAATTACTAGGGTGATACGGGTACTGATCGATAAACCAGAGGATTCTGTTTAGTGCAATTTGGGACGGGGTCGACAACCGAACTAACACAAAAACGAGAGGGTCAAAGTACAAAAATGCCTTACGTACGTCCATACATATATACAAATAAATTTATAACCATCCCGATTATTCGATTGTGTACCCCCTGTAAGGTGTCTCGCTCGCTCGCTCGCTCGCCAATAGTGATGTGCTTGAGCACAAATGGGCGAGCGAGCCTAACAGTGACTATGCTATGTTTATATGAATGATTTTTGACTTCTAACACTGAAGTACTGAAAAAAAAAAATTTTTTTTTTTTTTAAGGTCAAGTTTAAATTTAGCATACCGGCGTAAAGGATTACTCTCTGCAATGGTGATTGAAGGAAAAAACAACAACAAAACAATACCACGGTAGGTTTAAAAGGTGGTGGATTTGGGAGAGTATTCTAGAGAAGTCCAATCTCCTTCCTTATATAGTGGTTGTAACACACAATGCTTTGACACAACTGGACATGCACCTACACAGACCTACCTTCGCAGTAGTCTAGTGGACAATGTATTTTCAGGTAGATACTGTTGCGCACGGCTTATAACCATGACAAGGAGCGCATTGACTTACCACCGCCACTAACTCGAACAGAAATGGAAGTCCCTTAAGTTATCAAGTTTTAACTGCACCCGCAAAAGAATTCAAAACGGTAAACATTTCAATTTCTAGGATGATACGGGTACTGATCGATAAACCAGAGGATTCTGTTTAGTGCAATTTGGGACGGGGTCGACAACCGAACTAACACAAAAACGCGAGGGTCAAAGTACAAAAATGCCTTACGTACGTCCATACATATATACAAATAAACAAACATCCCCGATTTTTTCATTTTTACCCCTGTAAGTGTCTCGCTCGCTACGCTCGCTCGCCAATTACAACACGTGGCGAGTGGCTTATGACTATAGATCCACTCGCCAACCAACCAATGAAATTGATACACACTATTGCAGGTGACCTGCGCACTACTACTCACACTTAATGTTCTATACAATACACACTCTAACAACAATGACCTAAATGACATGATACACAAAACATAACTAGTTCTCTTCTTCTGTCTTCTCTTGCTTCTCCTCTTCTCTATTCTCCTTCTTCCTTCTTTCTCTCAAATGTGGGCCTCTCTTTCTCTTGTATGCCCACACAGTTCGTAGAAGTAGCAGATATTGGGGGGTCTATGGACTGATTTGGTTATTGAACAAGTCATGATGAGATCTATAAAAAGTCGTGGAGGGCTTACAAGGGGACGAGAATTAACAGAGAGTGTTCGGCACCAGTGGATATTTAGCATGCACAAGTGTGCAGGGGTGCATGATGCAATGACTACTATGACAAAATTGAAGATCACAATAAGTGAACAGCATGTTGATCTTGGTGTTTCGAGGTGCAAGCGGGATTATAAAGATTTGAAAAAAATCCAAGAGTGGTTTAACTATCATGAACCTTTTGATATGGATGAGAAAAAATTGCGTTCACTCTCATCTTGTTTAACGGCTATGGATGGTGATGGAATTAGCCCAGACAAAACCGAAGAAGTTGGACATGCTATTCAATTGCAGCTCAAGCAAAAGATTCACATTGAGGCTTATTGCAATCGTGGAGAGGGAAGAAGATACGATGCACTTTGACTATGAACTTTCATCTTTCCCTACTTCTCTATTTAAGGATGGCTTTATGCGTAAAGGTGTGAAATCACAACTTGCAAATTTTTTTACAAGCTCTGTGGATGGATCTATTTATCAAAGACAAGCTAAGCATGTTATTGATGGTGGAGCTCTACTGCATCAAGTGAAATGGGCTAAGAATGAAACTTACCACTCCATAGCCAAGCAATATGTTAGCTATGTGTGTTCTAAGTATGGAGACAGATGCTGCATTTGCTTTGATGGCTATGAGCAAGGACCATCTATCAAGGACCATGAACATCAGAGAAGAGCCAAGAAGACTTGTGCAGACATCAAGCTGAGTGAGAATATGGAAGCATATACAAATCAGCTAATTTTTCTTACAAATGAAAGGAATAGAGTCAATTTATCACACTGTTCAGTCAATCCCGTGTTGATGATGGTCATACTGTCCACCATAGCACAGATGATGCAGACACTTTGATTTCTCAGTGTGCTCTTGAAATTGCAGCTCCAGTAAATGTAGTTGCTGATGATACTGTTCTCTTGATGTACCATTGGAAACAGGATTTTGCAAATGTGTATTTCCTGTCTGAGGCCAGAAAAAAGTGAAGATTTGGAAGATTTGTGACTTAGTTACTGAAGCAGGACCTATAGTAACATCCAATCTACTGTTTTTACATGCATGGACTGGTTGTGATACTACCTCTGCAACTTTTGGACATGGAAAAACTGCTTTGTTGAAAAAATTGAAGCAATCAGCAGAACTACAAGATCTAGCATCAGTTATGAATGATGTAGAAGCAGATTCAGAAATTATTGGGGAAGCTGGCTGCAAACTCTTCATTTTAATGTATGGAGGAAAGAAAAATGATTCATTGAGTAATCTACGTCATGTCAAGTATATGCAAATGGTCACATCATCCAAGAAGATTGAACCTCACAAACTCCCACCAACTGCAAGAGTTGCTTTTTTTCATAGCCTGCGTGTACATCTCCAAGTGGTGATATGGAAGAGCCCTTCAGTACACTTACCACTAACTCAGTGGGGCTGGAAAAAGAGAACACTTTGCTACAGCCAATAATGACGGACTTTGACCCAGCACCGGAAGGGTTGTTGAAATTTATCAGGTGCAAGTGCAAACTTTCATCAAGAAATCCTTGTAGCTCCAACATTTGCTCCTGCCACAAGCATGGATTGAAGTGTGCTACTGCTTGTGGTGATTGTCATGGAAAAGACTGTCAGAACACAGAGTTAGAGCTTAATGATATTATTTATGAAGAAGAACAAGATGAGATGTCAGTACTTTAGTTTATTATGTCAGAAACAACTTTAATTTTTTTTTATTTTGCGTTTAAAATTTTCGCTATACCTTTTCAATGAGACGCGAAAATAAATATCTTCGCGCATACCGCATTTATAATGATTTAGACAAACAAGACAATAACCCCATTTCCCCAAGGTGGATTTTGGTGGATTTTGAATATGTTAGTGTACAAACAATTTACTATTGAATGGTGCAAAAATTTCTTCCATACCAATTTTTTCTGGGTCCAATCCTAATTCTACCGGACTAGTTGTACTGAAAGTTACACCCAAGCAGAACCCACAAACCACAGGCTACTTTTAGGCTACCACAAAGTAATCATCAGTCAACCCACTGCTCTGCCAGCTGCAAGTACATTATGTAGTGTTGGTGCTCTGGACTAAAATCTGAGAGAATAATCTATTGAAAATAAATGACATGGTAAGTAAATAATATCATCTTTGTTTAGTCCTGAGCAAATAATTTCTTGCTGCCTGCGGTAGTTTTGCTTCCTATTCTCGGTGGTTTACTGAGTGCTGGAATTGGAGTTCCTCATTGAGACTAGCAGTGAGGTGAGTGTCTCTTGCTTGTTCAGCCTCTTCTATAAAGAAGCATTTGTGTCTATCATTTCATTACATGAACTACATATCTACTGGCATTGCATGAGCAACATATTGACTTGCATGTGCTTCATATTGATACTACCATTTTAGGTTTTTGTAATAGCTAGCCATTTTGTAGTAATGCTGGGGGCTCGCACCTTTTGGTGTTTCACTTATTCATTGTTTAAAATTTATTTATTAATTCTTTATTTGTTTGTCTTTATATTTATTTTATTATTTATTTATTGTGCATTGATTTATATTATTTGGTTTTTTATTTGTTTATTTATCATTTGATTCATTTTATTTATTATTTATTTCATCATTTATTTTAATTTTTCATTATTTAATAATTATATTATTTATTATTCATTTAATTTTATTATGTATTTATTTTTATTTATTATTTATTTATTATTTATTTTATATTTTACATTATTTTTTTAATTATATTAATTTTATATTTGTATACTATTTTTTCTTTATTTTTTTGTTCTTATAATTTATTGGCGAGCGAGTGAGATACTCTCTGGGGTAACACAATTGAAAATTGGGGATATTTATTTGTGTGGACGTACATATGTTATTTTGTATTTTGACCCTCTTGTATTTTTGTGTTAGCATGTTGTTCGACCCCGTCCCAAACTTCTCTAAATGGAATCTTCCGGTTTATCGATCATTACCTGCATTACCCTGGTAATTGAATTGTATACTGCTTTGAATTCTTTTGCTGGTGTAGTTAAAACTAAAAAAATTTTTCTCCATTTTTGGCATTGTGTGTGTGTGTATGTGTGTGTGTGTATGTGTGTGTGTGTATGTGTGTGTGTGTGTGTGTGTGTGTGTGTATGTAGTTATGTACATGTATATCATTTTATTACTTTGACCCCTGCATATTTGTGTTAGCTCATGGGTCGACCCTGTCCAGAAGCTTACTGAATAGAATCCTCTGGTTTATCGATCTTTACCCGAATCATCCCATGAAGTTGAATTGTTTACCACTTTCAATTATCTTTTGCAGCTGCAGTTACAAACTTACAAACTTACCAGAGTTCATTTTCTATTGGAATCATAGATGGCAATAAGTAAATATGATATTTGTCATAGTTAGCGCCCTGTGCAGCAGTATTCTTGATTTAACCACAAAGGTAAATCTTGTATTGGTATGCCCAGTGGACAAGTGTGTGTGAAAGTGTCGTGCGTTACAGCTACTGCTTAGCTACAGAATAGCACAAAGTAAATGTTTAACTACAAAATTAATCTATTTAGCTGCCTTTACACAGCTTTTTCGGCTATTACAGCAGTAAGCATGTCTTAACAGGTTAGGTTCAAACCTGTGCCCTGTTGTTTTTGTTTTGTTCTTGTTTTTAAGTTAAACAGTTGTGGTGAGTGGTTGCTATGACACTGAAACCCTTTACCGTATACATACTTAAAAACTCAACTATTTTTAGTAGCTCGTAAAATTAATCACAATACTGTAGTTTTATGTAACTAACTAGGGAGGCTAGCTCACCATTTGCGGTCAAGCACACCTCCAAGTATATATATATATATAATATATAGTACTTATTACATGTGTCAAAGTGTGATATGGTGAAATATTTCATGAGCAGGCTAATTTGTTTTCACAAGCTGGAGGCGAGTGAAAATAAAGCCGCACCTAGCCATATCACTCTGACTGAGTGTAATAAGTGGTTTCTTCCACACTAGATACCTTCACTGCTGTAGTTAGGACTAGGACTAGTCTCACAGCCTAAAGTTGGTTGTGTGGGCTCCCCAAACCACCAGCTGATATTTTAGCAGCTGTTCTAACTGGGCTGAGTAGGCTACACCAGGGGAAGGTAGCCTAAAAACCTGGAAAACTAGTGAGTTTGGCTGGTTGCTATAACTACAAGGGTAATGATAACAAGTGTGTTTTTTCTCTATTGGGCTGTTCAATGGTACTTTAGAGAAGCTCTTTTTCTGTCGGGGTGTAACTCCCTACACAATTACAAATGCACTTAGAAGAACAATAGCTTCACAAATGCAGATCTTGTAAGGTTCTTGCATTGTTAGATCGTGTAAGGTTCTTGCATTGTTAGGACTTGTAAGGTTCTTGCAGGATTCTTATTAGATCTTGTAAGGTTCTTGCACGAGTCTTATTAGATCTTGTAAAGTTCTTGCAAGAGTCTTATTAGATCTTGTATGGTTCTTGCAAGAGTCTTATTAGATCTTGTAAGGTTCTTGCAAGAGTGTTATTAGATCTTGAAAGGTTATTGCACGAGTCTTGTTAAATCTTGCAAGATTCTTGCATGAATCTTATCAGATTTCGTAAGGTTCTGGCAGGAATCTTTAATAATCTTGCAAAAAAACTTGTAAGGTTTTTGCATGAATCTTAGTAGTATTTCTTGCAAGATTTTTGTCCCATTTTTGGGCATGAATCTTATAAGATTCTTGTACATGAATCTTGCACTGTTCTTATCAAGATTCTTGGCAAGATCTTGAGAAGAATTTTTGATAGGGGTGTTCGAAGGACCAGATCACTGAAGTGATCAAAAATAAAGTTAACCTAAACAGGCTGATCAGTTAGTTATAGGTAATTAGAATAGACACGAGGTAACTTGATCTTTACAATAACTGACAAAAACAACAACTGAAAGAACGAGGATAAATAAACAAAATATAACTTGGAAACGGAGTTCACGAACATCGACGAACATCGACGATTGACGAACATCGACGAAATATGAAAGAAAATGATAACTACAACAGGTGAATGAATAAGTGAAATAATGATAATAGTTATTTGATGGCTGCTTCTTGACATCCAGTGTGTGTGTGTTTCTGTGTGTGCATGTAGCAAAATTGTTTAATTTCTGTATTCAGTCATGTCATAACATTCAGCCCATCACTTTTGAGAGTTGGAGTGAGGTATGGTTTGATATACTGTGTGTCTGACCACACTTAAGTTCAGAGCTGTGCAAAGTCAGAGTTTGTAAAGGTTGATCCCTCTGTGTCTCCAATAAGCTAAGCAACCTGAGGGCAGACTTTGGATCCCCTTAACCTGGGCGCTAGATAAGGAACACCGATATCTTCTACTAACATTCTCTGTCTGACTCTCTGGTGGCAGCAGGGACGCTACCTTTAGGGCCTGCCAGGTAATGCTTGAAAACTATAGAATTAATTATACTAAAAATTAATTGTGTTATTATTCCAATAGAATAGAATAATTATTTTCTTATACTTCTTTTATTATTCCAATTAGAAATAAGTGAAATAGTGATGATCGCAGTAGCTGTATCAAGTTGGAACGTTTTGAAATGAATGAGTAGCTAATAGTATTAGTCTCTCTTACTGTTATACTGAATTACTAAACATAGAGGACTCAAGAAAAAGTTTGCATTACAGATGGGAAACGTCAGCACATACCTGGTATCGACAATGGCGCAGCTGATGCATGATGCAGGACAGGGCAATGCACCTGATGAGGTGTTTATCGTTTTTCTTGGCACGATGGGATGTATCATTAGTATGTCAGCACATACCATTCAAGAAAAAGTTTGCAATGGTAAATAATTATGCTAAATGGTTTCTATATACAGAAGGGAAATTACAGCTTCTGGCCCTGTGTCTTCTTGAGCAACTCATCAATCATATACTGCATCGGAATTGATGAAAATGTATATCATTACCAGCCGACCTACGAATTTGAAGGGAACAGAAGGTGCATTTACCACTGAGCATATTACAATTATCCTTGAATTCTGTAGCCACTTTTTCTTCATTAAAGTACAATAACGAAGTGGCCAACACAAACTCGACAGCTTTAATCAAGTAATGAAGATCTACCTTATAACTACATTTCTAATGTTTATGTCCTTTAGTTGTAAAAGAAAAATAAGCGCTATTGATTTTTTTATTTTATAATTAACGATTATATATTCCCTTTATTATTCTTTTAAATACTTACATTATTCTAGAATTATTCCTATTTATTCATTCATGTATATTTTCCAGAACAGATGGCAGCATAATTTGGCAGGGTCTATAAGCTATCCTCACCCTAATCTCACAAGATATACAAAATACAAAATTTTTAATGCTGAAAAAAAATTAGCCAAAAAGGCTAGCTACAGACATTGTTAGCAAAATTCATTACTGCAGTAGGTAGCTATAAAGTAAGTGCAAAATTAATGGAATAGTTACTTAGAAAATCATTTTTAATATACAATGGTTTTGCCATAAGAACCATGTCACATAATATACAAAATGAACATTACAAATTAATGCTAAAGATAAAATTATACATAATAAAACATGAAACATCTGGTGGAATATTTTGAATCATTTTTACACTAATATAGCGTAAGCCCTCAATTGTCGACCACCTTATTTATAGTCCGTGTACTGTTCTTCCTGTTACAGATATGACCATCAAGTGACAGCGACAGACACTGCTTGAAGGTGCTTGTTTTACTAAATTGAGGAAACTATTACACTAAAGATTTACTGCATAGTTTACTCATTTAGTAAAACATACTTAGTTTTACTTGACAGGAAACCTTAAGTAAAACATTGTACCACGTTTTACTGTAGTTTTACAGGTCTGTTTTTTTACACCTTTGTTTTACTCATGGTTTACTGAAGGGTCCAAATGTTGTTAGTTAAACTAATTGTTTAGTTAACTTCTTGCATTATATTATTAAGCAAAATTAGAAAGCTAGGAACTGTTAAGGATAACTTGGCTGATGATTAATAAGAAGAATCCCTCATAAGCGCCAGCATATCCAGTGTACATACCATTGCACAGTTTTATAACTGGTGTAGTTTTTTGCTTGATCACTCAGGTCCTTCCAGAGAAAGAAACAATTAGATAGTGACCCCACCTTGAGTTTATAATGTCCCTCCAACGGCATTGATGAAAATGTAGCTACGTTAAATGTTTGTTAGGCTAAGTACTGTTGCGTAGACATAGGCGGCTCTGTGCATCGTGAACTACCGGCCTCAGGCCCTAAGTACTTCGCTGCGCTAGACGCTGGACCGTTAAAATAAGGCTGTTTCCTCCCCAGCAGCTCGCAAAGATACTGCATTATCTCATGGAAAACCCTTTTCCAGTTATGTGTAGGTAAGAATCGCCAGGTTAAATAAGTTAAAAACGCTTTACCAATATAACTCTCGACTGGAAGTGGTCGTCTAAACTATTGTTGCGCGCTAGTCTACTGATTCGTAATACGGTACGGTGAACTTGAAGGAAGCTTTCGCTATCTACCTGGCTTATGCTTCTGGGTAAGTAGTTTTATGGCTAGCAGTCTGTGGGTTTCTAAGTATTTTAGCTGCAGGGGGTCACCCAGATCATTTTTTTTCCTGGTGAAGTTGTGTTTCCTGAACAATTTTTTCTAAGTTATGATAGTGATATTTTGTGGTAGTTTTAGCTATAATATTATGACAAGGGCTCGTCAGTTTGTTTGTTCCATAGTACTCTTGAAAATTTTCATTTCTTTGTGGGAAAGTGTTGGTGCATGTTGGAATGGTTTCTAGTTACTGAATTATTCTAAAACATGCTCCACCAAAATTATCCTCACTCATAGCTTTTTCCCAAACATCCTTTAGTGTGCTCCTGGACAATGAAGGGGAGATAATCATTGCATACAACTCAATATATTATATTTTCTACTTTGTTTTAGGCCCATGGTTTCATGTAGTCTCGCTGGCCAGACCCTTTACCTAATCGCTCCGCTCAGAAGGGTCTGGTTACCCTAACGTATCTGTTTGGTATCTTTCCCCAGGATTCCGGGGGAATGTATAAAATGTGTACGTCTTACGTCAAATTTAAATGTGTGTGTCTATAAAATGTGCGTACAAATATTTTTAGCTAGTCCCACCAGTGTGCAGTGATGGTAAGAAAAAATGGCCATTTTTAACATGCAGTTCATAGAATAAGACTAGGACAAGTCATAGGAGCCATGACAACTACTAAGGCCATAAGCAACTTGGCATGATACAGTATAGTATTGATGACCATTACCAAATGTAAGTCTTATGACCTCATAGAGGTAGTTGCAGGTCTTATAAGTCACGATGTGAGTTAGGGACTGGTAGACAGTTAATTTGCTAAAAAAAATTTCAACAGACAATGTTGGTTGGTGGTTGTTGTTGTTGTTGTTGTTTTTGTTTGTTTGTTTGTTAACCCTAAGAGTGCATGTGCAAGAGGGTAGTAGTAGTAGTTGCCCTGTCAGTCTATCTGTCATGCTCTGATTTTGGAGATTACTGACTATTAACCGTTGATTTAGGTATAAACTTATTAAGAAAGAAGATTTAGGACCTTTTATTGTGCTACTTTTTTTTTTATTTGGGGCTAATTGTTGATGAAACGTGAAGCTTTCAGCTCCCTAGCGTCACATCATAATCACTTAAGCAAATAATTTCTTGCAGCCCGCAGTGTAGTTTGCTTTATGCTCAGGGAAGTTAACCAACGGATTTGAATGAAGTGAAGTTCACGTTGAAAAACTATAACAGTGAGTGTTTCTGGCTAGTTTAGCTTCTCTTATGAAAACAGCATTTCCATGTACTGTTTTCATTGCTTGAGCTATATTGATGCCTCATTAAAATAGCTAACAGATTGCTTTGTTCTTTTTGAAGGAGATTATATTATTATAATAGCTAGGTAATGTTTAGTAGCACTGAGTGTTCGCACCTTTGCTGCTTCATTTGTTTTGTTTTTGTTTTGTTTCTTATTCTTATTTAAAGCTGTTTTTGTTTTGTTTCTTATTCTTATTTAAAGCTTATCTGTATTATATAATTTATAGCCAGTACACAATGTTTTTTTGTATGGTAGTCAAGGTGGTGTAGTTTCACTGACCATACACGCCCATCCTTCTGCTGTAGCTCAAGTACGCAAGCACACAATCATACACACCCACTCATATACACAGTCCTAGGGGAAAAGGCTTGTGATGTGCTTCAGTAAAAAAAAAATTGACATATAAGGTGAAAGGGTAAAAATTCATCTTTATAAAAATCATCATGCACAATTTGTTTAAACAATTTACACAGCCGACTTAATTAAATTAGCGTATGAGACCACTCACAGCAATTTTTGGGACTTAAAAAAAAAAAGCTTTTCCAAGGAATTATTGCGCTGTATAAATCCTAACTCTATGTAAAACTTGCTTACTAACAAAAGAAACAGGAAGGAACCTAAGAAGCTTAACACATAAAGCAGCAAATGTATATTTATTGTTTGTTCTTAGCTAGTCAGCACATATAACACACAACACTCTCACACGCACTCATTCACTGAATATACCAACACAAGATTACAGTGTACTCTCTTGGTAGCTTGGGCAATGAATTTTCAAATATGAACAGTGATGACAAACTTGTTAACCAAGGTAACTAATGAACACAACAAATGTGAGTCAAAGTACAAAAGTTACATACATACGTCCAAGCATATATGATATATACAATAATATATCCCTGATTTTTTGTGTTGTCCCTGATAGTGTCTCGCTCGCTGCCAATTATTGCATATATAATTACCACGGTTGAGCTTTGTATGTGTGTGCGTGTGTGTGTTTGCATGACTTTTAACTTCATTCTCATATTTTACCACTGCTCTGCATTTTAACACGTGATGCCAGGAATGATTCTCTCTAAGACTGTTGCTAGCTGTACTAACTTCAGGGATGTTTCAGCCTTCATGGCTTGAAGCCGTAGTATGGGTAGACCCATTGGTTTTCTTCCTAACCACAGTTATATGGTATTATTCTATCTTGTGTAAAACCAGGGGTTTTTTTCAGGGAGCGGAGGGGTGGGGGCTTGTACATCTCCCGCCCTTCCCCCACCCCTTAGGGATTAAAGACATCCTAAAATGTGACCGTCTACAGGAAAACCGGGCACAACGCGGCACCCTTCGAAATAAATTTTTTTGCACACAGAGTTGTCAGCGTCCAGATATTGAGCTCTCCAAGTTTCATCGTCGTAGCTTAAGTCGTTCCCACTATAATAGACCTAACCGTTCCCTTCCGTCGGCTTGAAACAATACATTTTTAAGAAATCGATCGATCTTTTCTCGATATTTATGCACGCCGCGTTGTGCCAGGTTTTCCTGTAGACGGTCACAAATTAATTGTACTCAATATTTACAAGAAGAAAAAAAAAGAATACATTGAGATATGATTTTTTTTTTTCCAAATGTCAATTAGTCATCATTAGATAACTGTGGCTAACCTAAATCTTAGTCTAATTCAATCAGCGTCATTTGTAATAAACTTCTTTCCGTATGAGTAGCGTAAGGCAGACTGTGGCAAGTGCATTGTGGATGCTTAGCCTGTATTATCTATTGTGCTGCTAAATTATGACACTGAGCAGTAATATCTTTTGGGGCTAAGGAAATGATTTCTTTGTGATTTCATCAATTGGTAAACGTTTGTGGCTTTTTTTGTTGTCCAGGGGCATGGAAGATTATTTGGAATAGGGAGGCTCCACTGCACTTGAGTTAGACAGGGAAGTACTTTGCTTCCCTTTGCTCCCCTCCCCCCATCATCCACATATGCACACACACACACTCACACACACACACACACATATCCCAGATATTAGTTTGACTTTCGTGGAGACATTTGCCCCAATATTTTGTGGTAGTTAATATAAATATAATATAATATGGAAGGTGTAAATTTTAACAACTTCTACTGTACTAAACTAGCCTGTTTAATGTCTACATGTGTTGGAATTACAAGCACAAAACACAAATCCGAGAATCTTGAATTATGTTGAGCTAGTTTTACTTGAGACATACACTTTCAATGTAGGAGTGCGAAGTGGCAGGTGTAATAGTGCAGTGACTACTCCACTGGTGTACACGTGATGTCTCCTGGACTTCAAAACTAGAGGTGAGGAACTCTGGAATGACTTCTTAACTCTACTAACAAGAAAGAGGCCTTTTGAAATTACTTTTTTATTTACTATATTTATTACTCATTCTAATTGACTTGTGGATATTTCCATTTAATGCACACTTAGACAACCTGGGAGCGACTTAGAGTCTGAACTTTTGAACTCTTGTCACTTCATTTACTAACTGAATAATCCTTTGAAACCATTTGTATGTGTGGCCGGACACACACACACACACACACACACACACACACACACACACACATTATATTGATTCAACTCTTCATTTGTAAAGTATTGAATTCAAATGAAAGGTGAAGAGTTCCCAGATCATTTGGTCAATGACCTGAATTAGTCAGTGAGATATACAGTAGGCTCCCGCCAGCACTTAGACTTTAATTGCGCAAGAAGAATAATTGATTGCAAGTTGGTACAGATTATATAGGGTGACCATTGTGTAACAGTGTGCAATGTATCTTTTGCCAGTATTAATGCCTATCTTTAGGCAACTGGGTATTTTCAGGCACTTTTGATGCAATTCTGGAATAGCATGGCACCATTAGAAGTAGTGTGGCTGTCCATGTCTTACGAGTCACTATAAGTCTTAAACGAAGAGGTCGCATATTAAGGCGGTGTAGCTGGGGACATGTTTCGCTATAAGTGAAAAATGGCTGACATGCCCCCTTGTTTTAAAATATTGGTGTGGCCATTGCCGTACCTGTTTCGACACCCCTGTGATATGTGACTCGAGTAACTCGCCGTCATTTGGCTAATATTACAGTCCTGTAATCATTATGAGTGCATACATACTAGTGATGTGCTTCAGCACAAATGGCGAGCGAGCCTAAAGCTACACTATTGTTAAACGATTAATTTTAACTTCAACACTCAAGCTACTAAGAAAAAGTCAAGTTTAAATTAGTGTATAAGGTAATGCCATAGTAACCACTCCCTGCAACAGTTAGAATTGAAAAACAACAACAACAACAACAAAAACAAGTAGCATTATTTACACGTTTTCTTTGTGATATTCTTTAGTTAAGTAAAGGCACAATACTTTCACACAACTGAACATACCTACACAAGGCTTACCTTCGTAGTTACTCTAGTGGACAAAGAATTTTCAAGCAAATACTGACAGATTACGGGTAATGATCGCTAAACCGGAGGATTCCGTTTAGTGAAGTTTGGGACAGGGTCGAACAGCGAGATAACACAAAAATATGAGACCGTCAAAGTACAAAATGACATACGTACGTCCAAACATATAAACAAACAAACATCCCCGATTTTCAATTGTGTTACTCCTGTAAGTGTCTGGCTCGCTCGCCAATTACACCCTGAGTATACTTGTCTCTGCCCACTTTTATCTTGTAATACCACGCATTGTATCCATGTGTGTCCGTGCGATGCGTACTATATAACCAATTGAACATGTCAATCTCTACTGGTATTCACGACCTGTTGGTACTCATTCCTGTAGTAGTATTATGATTTAGTACAATACATTTACATTCTAGTAAAGATGTAATTGCAATAGATTTTAAGTAATTATACACTACTGGCTATTCAATTCCATTTAGTTATATAGAGTGAAACTTATAGTTTAAAAATTTGGACTTTTATCACTAATTTCTTTACACATTCAGAATATTTTTTGAAATCTTGTGTACATATACACACACACACACATCTGCACATACATGTGTGATGAGTATACTGTCAACGTGTATACCTATTTTGTGCTGTAATGGGCTTCCTGTATCACCTAGGTGAATGATGTAGAAGATAGGAGTGGTTTGAACATGTAGGTGATGCAGTGTGTGTGCATGTGTTTGATAGTGTTCATGTGGTGCACAAAAGTATCATTTCCTCCATTGTACAACTTATATTTATTGGATTAGCCACACCCATACGTAAGTACATATGTGACCGTCTACGGGAAAACCGGGCACAACGCGGCGTGCGTAATATCGAGAAAAGATCGATCGATTTCTTAAAAATGTATTGTTTCAAGCCTACGGAAGGGAACGGTTAGGTCTATTATAGCAGGAACGACTAAAGCTGCGACGATAAAACTTGGAGAGCTCAATATCTGGACGGCGACAACTCCGTAAGTGCAAAAAAAAAAAAATTCGAAGGTGCCGCGTTGTGCCTGGTTTTCCTATAGACGGTCACATATAATCAATCAACTATGGTTCAATCCTGGCTGGACACTTTTTTTTATCCATTTTTTATTTTTATTTTATTTTTTTGTTTTTTGTTTTTGTTGTTGTTTTTTTTTTTGTTGTTGTTGTTTTTAACTGGGCATTCTTTTCTTTTGTCCTTTTTTCTTTGCACTCTGGCTTCTAGTTTTAGTTGATGATTTTAGCCCAACAGTACACTTCAGCATTAACTCACACTGACCTAATGTACTCACAACAAGCTAAGGCCATGAACAAGACAATATACTTTTTCACAGAACTATTGACACAATAATTAAATGATGATCAATTCTTTAAATATGATCTAGCCCTAGCCCTAGCCCTAGCCCTAGTAACATTTGTCATACCAGATTTTTTAATACCACACCAAGATTAAATTGTTTTGACGTTTGTCTGAGCATTGACGTATAGTTATCATCCACACTGCATACATACACACATACATTCATATTATACTTATTAATAATTAACCGCACACTAGCGCAGCAGGGTAAAATGATAGCATTCTTTTAATTGTCCGTAATATATTATATTCCATGCTCGATATCTTCACAATAATATTTTCAAGTTTATGACCCATGGCATATTTCACAATGTCACACGCTGAATTGCACAAGCTCATTACCTTCAAATACACTGGTAGTAGCAATCACCAATCTTACTAGTTCCCCAGCTATCTTTCTCTACAAGAACTATCTATCCAGGTCAAAGCAGCCAATAAACATTGGCTAAGAGTGTGGAAGAGCCCCTTTTGAACTAACACTACCAACTTTACAAGCTTGTTTTGCAGTGAAGATATATATTTATCTAGCATAGAGTATACACAGGTGTAGCAAGATAATTCATTGTGCAGGCTTTATTTTCACTCATCTTTGGCTCATGAAAATAAGTCAGCCTGCTCATGAAATGTCTCACCACATCATGCTTGATCATGTAACAATTATTATATGTGTGTGTATTGTATGTCCGTAAGTTTGTGGCAGCACTATTACAGTTTGGATTTTGTGTCTGTTGTTACTGCCTGGGCCCAATAGGTTAGGCAGCAGTAATTTTGGAATCAACATGCAGAGTCTCGCACTCAATTAAGACTGCTATTGACGATTATAGTGACATGTACTCAATCATTGGCAACTCTTCAAGCACATTGCATGGGCATATATGTGTGTGTGTTTTCTGTGAAATATTATTTCTATTGTTTTTCAACTAAGGCAAGACTATGGTTGTGGTAAAGGTAACGAACACAGTTGTAGTCATGAAATGAGTATATACAATTACACCTTAACTGGCATATTATTTTCTAGGTTAATGTGGCAATCTTTACCAACTTTTTTGTAACCGTTCCTATCAGTCCACTGTTAATTGCATTTGCTGAGTTATTGTGTATCAACTGTAGCAGACTTTAAAAAAAAAAAAAAAGCTGTAGCACTCACATCCAGTGCTCACCTGTTAAATAACCAAAACCTCGCTTGGTTTCAATCAAACTGTCAATCTCATGCCATCACCAAGGTAGGTGGTCTCAATGATCAAAGGTCACCTTTATTCTATATATTAATAGATGGATATTTTTAGTGTAACAGGTGTTCTAGTACATATGTGAGTATTTATAATTGTGATGTCAAAAATTTATGATCCACCAAAAGTATATATAAATTTTTTATTGTGTGTGTGTGTGTGTGTGTGTGTGTGTGTGTGTGTGTGTGTGTGTGTGTGGACTAAAAAAGAATCTCCAAGGGTTGCTGGTGCAAAGGCAAGCTCATGGTCCAAGATGATGGAGGGACAGGACGCGATTTGAATAGAGAGAGTAGACGTGGTACATGACCGCACAGAACAGGAGTAGCTGGAGGGGAAAGTGAACAGCAGGACTGGAGAACGAGGCAAAGAGAGGGCTGGAGAAGGAAGAGCAGAGGAGGAAGACTGCTGCTCAACTATATAGATGTACACGTGCCCATAAAAAGCCACTCTGGCTAACGGATCTTCCAGACCAAGGATGAATTGCCCTCCCTCAAGATGACTGGAAAAGACACCATAAACATTCCAGCTTAACTTGTTAATATACACCTGTTGTCATGCATTCTATCATATCTCACTTCATTTGTACACTTCTTTTTGAACTCACAATCATCAATTTGGTTTCATGTCATTAATTTGTTTTCTAATATACTTAGACTTTGATACACTATGGCGGTTGCTATAACTTTATCAAATGTAAAGAAGAGCACTGAAGTGCAGCCCCAGCGAAATTCTAGTAATAATAACATACCCTACGCTGCGACCAGTGAAGGAACCATATATTTCAAATAGTTTAACTCCCAGATTCCTCCACTTGATTGGAAACACTAACTCAACTCATTTAAAATTCAGTTGTAACATACATGCAGGTGAGAGATTTATTAAGTTATAATACTGATCTCTTGAATGAGATGTATGAATAATATACTGTTGTATACTGCCTTA
>WLWD01005827.1_pt1 | contig 38736 bp, 29 predicted proteins | sample 6712731 | NCBI WGS metagenome assembly WLWD01 (sample SAMN12718690, study PRJNA576275) | sponge metagenome | isolation source: marine sponge | host: Mycale hentscheli | place: New Zealand: South Island, Marlborough, Capsize Point | collected 2014-11-01
ACAACAACAACAATAATAAATAGATTTGAATTTTGACCTTGGTGGGAGCCAATAGCTCTCTCCCCATTTAAAAAAAACCTGAAACCTCTTGTAGACTTTTGGCTAGATAGATTTGAATTTGACTTCTGGGAGCCAATAGCTCTCCCATTTAAAAAAACCTCAAACCTCTTGTAGACTTTTGGCTAAATAGATTTGACTTCTGGGAGCCAATAGCGCTCCCAGCAGACATAGTGGCTAACACAGTTTCGGTGATCACATGATCACAGGCATACTCGGCCTATATAAGGATTGACTTGAAAGCTGACAGAATTTTGCACTTACAGCAACTAGCGATGGAAGGATTGTTGTGCACTGAGCTGGCGGACTTTATGCTGGATAATGGAATTTCTGAAAGTGTAATAGATAATTTTGTAACCAATGAAGTGACAGGAGAATGTTGCATACAATTGACGGAGATGGAGATGAAGGAATTAGCACCCAAGATAGGAGACAGAGTGAAGTTGAGACAACTAATCACAAAGCACAAAGAGGTTAATAAATAGATAACTGTAATAAGTTTAATATTTCACTCACTATCAAATATGACTTTGTTAGACTGGTCGGGTTCCACCAGAGAGCAGCACCCAGGAACTGATTTCTTGTGTTTCACCTTCATTAACTCTTGTGGTACATTAGTACAAATTGCCTAGGAAAAAATATAACAAATATTATCTCTTGTAATAGGATGACTCAGAAATGGATTGCTTTGATATTGAGAATACATCCACACCAGCTGATCAGTGCACATCAGCAGAAGTTCATGTGACAACACCTACTCTTTCTAAAGTAATGACAGAACGTCAACATTGGTATCAGTAACTGAACATAATCACCGTGTATAATTAATTTATAGGGTTCTAGGCAGCCACGCAGACTGCACGATCCTACTGAGGTATTGATTAACTATTAGTTAGTTTAAAAGGTTCCATACAGCATTGTTTATTTTCCAGTCTAGTAACTCTGGTGCCAGCATCATCTCTCCACAGGTATATACGTAGGTCATTGGTGTGGTAATTATAACTGATAGAGTGACATTCACATATACTAGGGAAACACGCCCAGAGGCCGCTCATATGGAACTCGAACCAATAGTGCTTCCATTAATGCTGTATGTACTTATGACTAATGATATCAATATCAATTAAATGACATATACCTATTATACTTACTTATATAGAGAAGTGATCCGGGTCCTAGTGAATCCCCATCATCCCGGTCCATTCTACAACACACAGTAAGAATTATGATATTTTTTCAATGTCTAAACTAAGTTGTCAGTACATACTCCAAACACTACATACAATGATTGTGCCGTAGATAATATATGACAAAAATAAGCTTTAGCTTGCTAGTACAAATTATTCAAATGCAAGCAAGTTTATACCAGACAGATAGTTTTTTCTTCCTTTTTTAAAACTTCTCCGCATTATAGGTCGAATGTGTGTTACATGTAAATAATTAACCAACTCAAATTTAAGAAACAGTACTATGTTGAATTTGGTAATACATGTATGTATGTAGTGTAAATCATTGCATAGGGACGAACCCTGTAGAAACACCTCATTATCTTCCCCTGCTTACATAAACTCTCAGATTAAAAACATCATGTGTTTTATAGCTCTCCACAGCTAGACTGATATGTCCAATATGCCCAGTGGATGATACTGCCAGACTCAACATGAAGTTGAGGCATTACATGGAACACATCAGGGAACACCATGTTGTATCAACAACATTTTCCATTACCTGTGGTATGAATGGATGTCTCCGACACTTCAAAAACTTCCTTAGTTTTAGAACACACGTGTATCAATGGCACGGAGGCGACAGTGATATTTCCAACAACCCCACCATCTACATGGTCCCTGCTCATCAAACTCCTCTAGAACAGCAGCGCATTCCATACCACACTGAAGAGGAAGTATACCAGAATGAAATTTCCTCCTTCAGTGATAATGGTAAAAACCTATACACATTATACATTGTAAGTTACCTTTCACAATGTTGATGTGTATTTCAGATCATACTGTTGATGAATCCCAACCAGATCATCTCTCTAGAACAGCTGCAACATTTGTTCTACAAACAAAAGAACACCATAAGCTCACACAAAATGCAATGCAGGGAATAATCCAAGGAGTAACATGTTTAATGCAGGTACTATAAGCGGGGACTGTACTGTAGAGTAAAGACAAAATTTGCTCACTGCTATAAATGTTATTTTAGGAACATTTGAAGCACTTGCATATTAAAGTGAGTGAGGAGCTATCACAAGCTGGAGTCTCACCGGGCAAGATGGATGCATTGGATCAACTCTTCAATGATGACAGTCCTTACGCCAATCCATTCAGTGAAGTCTTCACAAAGCACAAGCAGCTTGAATATCTACGCAAGCATTTCAAATTCATAGTCAGTTTTGTAACACTTGAAATCTAGATGGGTGAAATTAAAAAAATAAAATCTACCTAGGATCCTGAGAAGATTGTGCTTGGTGAACATCCTGTGTGGAAAGGCTGTGGAAGACTTCGAAGATGCATCATCAAAAAAGATGAACTCATATACGTACCCATAGACAAGACTTTACAAAGCCTCTTACAATCATCCACTCTAAGGATGGAGGTAAAATAATAGCCCTAATACACAAAGGAGAGATTATATGTTACTGAACAATGTAGTGGTGTTACATGGTTCATGTATGTACATACTAGTTACATATACTTTCAGGTTAATAAGGCAGCTGCTTCTACAACCACAGGGTGGCTAGGGGATTACACAGATGGGTCTCACTATAGAAGACATCCCTTATTTTCCACTGCATCACCATCCTTACAGATATTTCTGTACTACGATGACCTAGAAGTGTGCAATCCCCTGGGCTCAAAAGCAAAAGTTCACAAATTAAGTATGTCAAAGCTACCAGTAAACACAATCAAGAGTACACACCAGAGTCATTTATAAATAAATATCATAACGTTGTAATTATTAATTGCTGCTGAAATATAATAGTCACACAGCTGTCACATTATGTTTAATATATCAATAACCTCTAATTTCTGTATACTATACAACATCATCTATTTACATCTCACTCCAGGTATCTTCTACTTCACACTGGGAAATGTACCACCAACACAGAGATCATGGTTGTCATCTATCCATCTGGTAGCTCTGCTGAAAGAGAAACATTAAAAAAAATATGGAATGGATCTCGTTCTACAACCAATTGTTCGTGATCTTAAAAAATTAGTAAGTGTAACATTGACATGACATATACAAAAATATAAACCAAGTGATGTTTTAGGAAATTGGACAAGCGTTTGATATAAAAGGAGAAAAAAAGAAGTACTTTGGAGCATTATGTGCCATATCAGCGGACAATCTGGCTAGTCTGGCACTTGGAGGATTCAAAGAAAGCTGTACAGCTTACAGAATGTGCAGACAGTGCATGGCAACAAAGGATTCAGCCAAAACTAAGGTAAGCAAAGAGGAATTTTTAATGAGGAGGTGCTTTTTAATTTTACCGACATATCAAGTTTAATTAGACCATATCATTACGGACTATTAAATAGTAATTACCATATTGATCAGAGTAGTACAGAAAAGATGACAGAATGAACAACAAAAACTTGATCAGAGAGGAGATATGTTGTAGAAAAAATATAAATTTGAATGAATGAAAACTTACTCTTCTGTACAGAAATAACGAGGTGTGAATTGGCCTAATCAGTACTGACGTTCCAAAATGTGTACCTTTTGATTGCCTGATTTCTCTTTCTCAAATGATTATCAAAGCTTTAAACTTTGCACACACATCCAGTAATTGCAAGTTGTACTCACACTAAGGGGTCTAATTCTTGCCGGCTGATTTATTAAAAAAAGTATTAAAAAATAGCAGGTTTTTTTTTTACCAATTTTTTTTAGGAAAAATGACAATTAACTTTTGTAATACAATTACTAAAAATAAAGTGAATGAATGTTACCTGACATCTAAAATATATAGGTACTGTTTGGAACTTTGAAATTTGAGATAATTAACTTGTATTATACGTAATTTATTAGCTGATTGCATTTTTTCCATATTTGATCATAACTTTGCTAAAAATGTGTCTTTTTTCTTATTTTATATCTTAAAATGAACAGTAGTGAAATAACTCCAAGTTGAATTATGAAAATTATGTAGGCAGCTACAGTATTGATTTAGGTGCCTGAGTAATATAGGTGCCCATATCTAAGGTGTCCAGATAAGAGAGGTTCTACTGTATTAAAAACACAGAGCCCACTCATCCAAAGAAATCATTGCCCCCTGACAATTATTTTGCTGACTTCATTCCAAGTTACCTAGTCCAATTATCACACAAGTCTTGCATCCTCCCACAACTTCTCAGTTAAAAAAAAAATCTCAATTAGTTGGTCCTTGTGTGTGTGTGCGTGCATGTGTGTGTGTGTGTGTGCGTGCATGTGTGTGTGTGTGTGTGTGTGTGTGTGTGTGTGTGTGTGTGTGCTATATCCAACTATTTAAAACTGCAACCAATGCTACTTCAATACATAGTTCAAAGAAGAAGATTTCATCCTAAGGGACCCCACTACCCACAGGCAATATTGTGTACAAGCAGAGAGTTCTTCTGAGGCATCAAAACAGTATGGGATCAACAGAAACTCACACCTTAATGAATTGAGGTACACTACATAATGTGGTTTTCCACAACATATAAACGTACTGTTTTCATGAAAGGTATTTCCATGTCTGTGATGGTGGATTGATCCCTGACATCATGCATGACATACTGGAAGGAGCTCTACAATATGAAATAAAGTTGATGATAAAAATAATGGTGGAAGTGAAACAGTATTTTACTCTTGGTAAGCACAAACTAATTCCGGTTTCTTTCATAATACTTGCTGTTTCCCATAGATTTGTTAAACACAAGGCTAACCAACACTGAGCTGGGTTACATGGAGGCTAGTGACAAGTGCTCCCTCATAGATGCTACAACTTTATTTAGCAATGGCCACATTCTCAGACAATCAGGTATTTAAAGTAATAGCTCGACACATAGTACTACTGTATTTAGAAATATAGCAGAGTAATAGCTGGAGTGCCTGTACATGGTTTATGAGTGCCATAAAGCTGAAATAGTACGGCTGGCGCAGTGATGTGATTGTGCAATAGGGGCATTTAATGTATTAAGTGATATCACTGCATTACACCTGAGAGTGTCTCGCTCGCTTTGCTCGCTCACCAATAGCCCTTATCACACAATTAGCATAAGGGTTATAGTAGTCATCCTAGTGTCAAAAGCGGATCTCGAAGGCAATTGCCATCTAAGTGGATCTTACACTTACAGTTGTCACCCTGGATATTTGAGTAAAATATCAAGCAGTTAAACTGTGCAATCACAAAATCATGGGCTACACATTGACAAACTCACCCATTACATTATCCTATGGGCGAATTCCACAGTGTACTACAGTAGAGTGTCGGTAATCTGGATGCCAGTCAGTTATCTCCGGACACCCTAAATGCAATAGCAAATGGTCACACCCTTCCATAGTGCTCATATAGAGATATCCAGAATATTCACCTATCTGGATACCCTCTGGTGCAATAATGTCCAGATAACTAACGTTCTACTCTATTGTCAATATTATTATTATTATTCCTTTTTTTAATTTATTTTGCGTACCTACGTACACAGCTGCCCAAATGTGGCTACTAGGAAGAATCCTACCTATTGTCATCGGGGATCTAGTTCCAGAAGGAGATCCTTACTGGGAGAACTATCTCATAATGATGCGGATAGTAGACATTTTGTTTAGTCCAAGAACAACAGAGGATCTAATTGGATATTTATCACAAAAAATCTACCTGCACCACTCTCAGTTCAAGGACTTATATCCGAATGACAGCATCACACCAAAGATGCACTTCATGGTACACATGCCACGACTCACACTGCAGTAAGTGCAACTGCTATTGCTATTATAGGAATTCATATTACTTTAGTGACAAAAACCCCTTATCAGAAAAGTGTAGTCCCTATCCATATTTCATTTTACCAATGCTGTCTATGACTTTTATATGATACCCATTGAAAAAATGTACTTTCGAACGTAGAGTCACTCGAATGATGACATGGACATGGGTATTTTTCGCAAATCTGACTGTGATTTGAAAGTCTTCGACTTATTGGTGTATTATATATGTGACCGTCTACAGGAAAATCGGGCACAACGCGGCCCCGACGAAAAATTTTTTTTTTCACTTACACACTCCTCGGCAAGCAGATATTAAGCTCTCCAAGTTTTATCGCCGTAGCTTTAGCCATTCCCGCTATATATCACCTAACCGTTCCCTTCGTTAGGCTTATTTAATACAATTTTAAGAACTAAATCGATCTTTTTGCGACGTCTCGCATGCCGCGTTGTGCCCGATTTTCCCATAGACGGTCACATATATCGTTATCCTCACTGTTTTGTAAAACATCCAAAAAAATAATTAACGTTTCCTATGAAATGACCCTCAAAAACATTGCTATATTTAAAAAAATTTGCGATTAATTTCATCACTGCACATTTAGCTATCTTGTCTCATATAGTGCTAGCTTAATGAAATTATTCTAGGTTTGTTATTGCATCCTTTGGTACACTCAAACAATTATTGAAGATAAATTGTAAGTCAATTCTGTTAGAGAGTACTTAAACAAAGTCAGTCTAGTTTGGGAGGGACATCCTGCATAAATGTGTTTTAAGCACGACTGACATGTAACAGTAGAGTGACATGTAACAGTAGAGGTGTGTGGCCGTTACTTTCACTGACTAAACTTGCACACTAATTGTGTCTTATTTTAGATTTGGTCCACTTGTTTGTCACTGGACCATGAGGTATGAAGCTAAGCATTCATACTTCAAAAGCTTGACACACACGCTGGGAAATTATGTCAACATACCATACTCCTTGGCCATGCGCTACCAGCAGTATGTGTGCTACACGCAGAGCATCACGCAAGACTGCCAGAAAGACCATATCACTACTGGTCCAGGTGGGAGAACATATTCCTATATGATCACCTGCAAATGTATATTACAAAATGAACCAACTATGTATATGTATATAGCTTTCCCTGTAGCAACCACTGAACTGCCAGATACCATATCAGCCTTCAATGTCTTTGAGTAAGCAATACGTATTGTGAAATTCTTATAACCATAACTATTACCATTATAGGACGAAGTGGGCTAAAGTTCATGGGACCACATACAAAAGGAATGCTACTGTTATTTTAAACAAAGATGAGGATATTATTGAAGCACTTCAAATTCATAAAATACTAGTAGTTAACGGAACTGAAATATATTTTTATGGAAATGCACACAAACTGGACCAATATCACAGACACTACCGGACGCACACCCTGACAGATTTGAACAAACACATCCATGTATGTTATGACAAATTATATCACCACATTGTTATGCACCCACGAACTACCAGAGTACTTCCACAAGACACCATCATTTTATTACCTCATTACATTTCATAAATTTCATTTGTTGCCACTTACTCAATATTTCCTGTTTTTATATATTCCAAACAATCACTTCAAAACTTCTTAACTGTTGCTTGGGTTCTACAGCACGTCAGAGCAGTCTAAACAAATAAGGTTCACTAGAATAAGTGCCTACTAATGGGAAATGCTCTGATCTAAAATAGTTTTACTGGGCAGCAGTGCGTTGAGCTCAGAGCTCAGTTGAGCTCGTGTGCTTGAACGTTATGACTGAAAAGTGCTAGTCTTTTAACAAAGTAAATGACCTGGTAGATCTACATACACATTGCTTCGCTAACCATAAAATTTTCTACCACGTATGGAATACTAACCCCGACAAAATTGCTGCATGAAATTCCTTCGATTCCCGGTAGAAAATTCCTGCAGGTCAATTCCCGCTCTTCTCGTTTTCCGCTGCTCAATTCCCGCTCTTGAAAATTCCTGCTAGTCAATTCCCGCTCTTGAAAATTCCTGCTAGTCAATTCCTGCTCTTGAAAATTCCTGCTGGTCAATTCCTGCTCTTGAAAATTCCTGCTGGTCAATTCTTGCTCTTGAAAATTCCTGCTGGTCAATTCCTGCTCTTGAAAATTCCTGCTGGTCAATTCCTGCTCTTGAAAATTCCTGCTGGTCAATTCCTGCTCTTGAAAATTCCTGCTGGTCAATTCCTGCTGGTCAATTCCTGCTCTTGAAAATTCCTGCTGGTCAATTCCTGCTCTTGAAAATTCCTGCTGGTCAATACCTCAGGTTTTTGTCAGGGGTTAGTATTCCATAATATTATGGAATTAATAAGTCAGCTCATTGTCCCTCCTAAAAATCACAAAATCCTTCCCCCCCCCCCCCCCCCCCCCCCAGCTCAGTGGTTTTCTGTATGCAGCCCTGGAATTGGCAGGCAGAATTCTACATGGAACCATACTTGCAGAAAACAAGAAGAGAGGCAGGAATTGAACAGCAAGAGTTCTCAACTGAAATTCTAAAATTTGGACAATCACAATAGCTAATCATATTATTCAAATCATATCTATTAGTATTGCGACTAGACATGAATGAATATTGCTTCTTCTTTTTTTCTTCCCAAAATTCTTATCTCCAATTTCTTCCAAGTTTGCCCTAGAATGCTTTCAAAATGTACCCATGGCTATTTCTCATTTCTACGAATGTAGCTATCATAATATGAATTACAAAAAATATATAATCATTTTGCCTATGGTTGCACTGGAGGGCATAGCTAAATGAAGTTGATATGTAATCTTAATGTTTTTCATAGTTATGTTTGAAGGAGTATGAGACTGATGAAAATTCTCTTCTCTCTGCTGCAGATAATAATGTCATAGCAAGCTAGCTAGTTAGCTACATTCCACAAAAACAAAAAACAAAATAAAAAAAAGTTTCCCATAGCTATTTCTAGCATAATTCTTATTCCTTTCATGGTCTAGCATCTAGCTATAGCTATATAGCTAGTTAGCTATTTCTCAAAATAAATAAAAAAAATTCCAGCAATATTTATCTAGCTATGTGAAAGATTTAGCTAATAAAGGCAAAACTCTATATGAGTTTTATTAAATTGTCTTTATAGGCAATATATACAGACCGTATTACCTAGCTGTTAGCTATGAGCTGAAAAGGTATTGCTAAGTTGACTAGCTAGTTTGAGACTTATTAGCTATAGCTTATTCCTTCCTTTCAAAAAATGGACTAAACAATGATTCATAGCTCATATGTTTTGTAAATTTACATGACTTTGCATCTGTAGGTGAATGTACTTAGGCATCTGCAGGCATAAACTAGTATAACAGTTAATTAAGACCCTAGTGACCCAGCCGTTGCAGAGGGTAGCTAGCTATAGCTAGCTAACATCAATCAGCTATTGTTCTTAGGAAAAAATTCAACTCCTCAACCATGCCAATATCATTGTGACATCGCTAAATTGGATCAAGCATTATTATTTTCTAGCTAGAAAAAAAAATAAAATAAAAAATTAAAAAAATAAAAATAAAAAAAAGCTAAGTAAATAATGGAAGAGAAAGAAAGAAAAAAAGGCATACATTTTGTTGCAGTAGAATGATTAGATGTGCACTTGCCATGTAAAACACAATAAAGAGGTGAAGTGCAACTTTTGGAAATTTAGTTGTGGACTTGTTGTGTATGTGTGCGATTCAGTCGCCATAGTAGCTATATAGCTATGCAATGCAACAAATTCCTGTCAAAGGAGACATTATTAATTATATTAGGCACAATAATGCTGCTACACTAAAAGGGTCTTGAGAGTATTATTTTAAGTTTGTTCTACTCCCAATTGATGAAGGTGAAGTAAAAAGGGAAGAGGGCATGGCCCTTTCAATAATTCTCGAGGGGAGGGCATTTCAATAATTTTTAGGGGAGGGCATGGCTCTTTCAATAATTTTGAGGGGAGACCTTGCCCCCCAATACTTCCCATGCTTTTGCTACCTCAGATGCTATAGCTACAGTGTTTTGATATTTATTATTTTAGTGATGTTTAATTTTTTTCTCTTTTTTCTAATCGCCATTCATAGATATAACTACATAGCTATATATTATATCCCGTTCAAATCCATCAGTGACATTGCAAATGAAGAACATAGAATTAGTTAAGTCTGTGAATGTATTATTCATACAGCTACTAGTTTGTGTGACCCACATGCTATAGTTTGGTTAGGCTTTCTGACCTGTGGTTCCTGCTTCTAGTCAAATGTACTGCAATTACTACCATGACATTTTATTCATTTTTTCATTTTTTGTTTCTTATTAACTATTACTTTTTTGAAAACAACAAAATATTAATAATATTGGGCGACATAAACTATAATAATATGCTAGTCATTTTCATGTTCATGAATAGCTAACTTAGATAAAGAAATGCCACTTAGCTAATTCTATACTCAGTGCCAATGTTTTGATGTCTCCCACTTCCCCTCCCCCACCACTTCCCATTTCCCTCAAACTAGCTATAGGAAAAGGGAGGGGCGTTGCAAAATAGAGATTTTTTGCTAGTGAAGGGGGAGGCAAAATAGAGATTTTGTCAGTATGTGTGTGTTTGTGTGTGTATGTGTGAGAGGGGCAAAATAGAAAGTTTGTATCTGTGTGTAGAGGGAGGAACGAGGGGGGCATGAGTGAGTGTGCCAGTTCAATAAGTTGGTTGGTAATCCTCAAATGAATGAATGCATCATCCTCTCCCCAAACCCCCTCCCCCCCTTCTCCCCAAAAATCAACTCGACCCTGCAGTTTGCACTAGTGGCCATACAGTGGTGGCAGTGACCACTGTCTCACAGGTCAGTGGTAAGCTGGAACATGTACCAACTCACATGCTTAACCAAAAGTCATTGACAGAAAAAAAAAAAGCTCCTCATTCTGTCGAATCACTAGCTAACTTTTTACAACCTGTCACAATTCTGAATGTATCGTTTTATTTATTTTTAAATCTTGCAATACTACATTGCACATGCACTACACGTTAACTAAATTATAATACCTTAAGTAAAAGGTGAAACAATACTTTGGTTATGGAAACAAGTGGCTGAAAATGTAAAAAAAAAAAAAAAAATTAGTTGCTAATGAATGCTCGACACATGAGATAATGTTCTACTCCACATCTATTGTCAACATGCTGATTAAGTTCTTCTTCAAGCCTTCTTTGCTGGTCACGACTAATCAAATTGTTTGGAACGTCAGGAACTGTGACAGTATCTTCATCATCTTCGACACTGATGGGTCCATTCCAGTCGATGCCATAGCCTTCATTCTAATTTAAGTTATAATAATCAATATTAGTATCCACACCTAAACTAGCTGATTTGGATCATCCAATAACCAACAAAAGCAAGTAAAACGTGATTTTGTTTATAATATATGGCACACGAAAGTTTTGTAGAAACCAAAAGAGCACAAACAAGGGCCCAATGAGTACCTCAATTTATTAAAATTGAATCAGTTTTAACCGATATTTTAGGGGTGGAGGTAAAAGGTGACAATTTAAATATCATCTTTTATAATGGCTGATGATCTTGTGTTGTGCCTATGGTAAAGGGTCGGTCAATCCTAAAAGAGAATATGGTAGGGTAGCTCTGATTATATAGGTGGAATACAGGTGAAGAGGAGGAACTGACAATTGGTACTTGATGCTAATTAAAACTTTTCAAATTTAGCAGATATGCCATAACTGATTACATTTACAAAGTGACTGCCATAACCCTCAGGAGCATGCACACTGGGTAAAAATATATCTATACACACGCGATCATAAAAAAACGTATGGATTGTTCTTAGAACCTTAATTAAAGAAGCTTTATACCAAATTTCAAAGCAAACGAAAATATAAAAAAATCATTTAAAAAATTGTATTATCTCCTTTCCCTCAATTATCATATTTATGTTCTTGTTGACACTATTGGACAGGCTAGGCAAGCTGATAACTTTTACAGAGACTAAATTAATATTAATTTAGTGTGGGTAGTATACACTGAAAGCAAAGTATTATCCTATACACCATATGCACATTCATCTATATTAATCCACATTTAAGATACTTTACTTCCAATACTCACCACAGAAGCAATGCTTGTCAATCCTTGAACTGCACTACTGGTGGGATTGTCTTCACACATACGACACATTCCTAGAATCCATATTTGATTTGGTGTTCGATTGTTTGCTGTACGAATGGGATGATTGCACCAAGCTTCAGAAAATGCATTTAGATGTGATTGAATTATGGGAAGGTAAACGAAGTGTAAAGCCCACAAGTCATATATGTCATCTGGATCTAGAAGCCCAACATCTTCAAGCGAATAGAAGAGATAGTAAAAATAACTAATGCAGCCAGAAAATAAATCTCGCCAAAGGCGTTCAATGCGCTGATTGTGAACGCTTTTCCCCATTATAAAACATCGTTGAACATGCCTTCGATCAGGATGGTCCATGAGATAACGTGCTACCAACACATTTTCACCCCCATGATCAGCACGTACACGTGACGGCAATCCAAATTTTGAAACTGCTCCAGAAAAGGCCCTAAACACTGTATCTGCTCTGTTATTAGAAGATACGTTTAAATAAACTGGAATTCTGCTGTAGCCATCTATACCTCCATGGACAACGATTCGCCATCTTATGAGCTTATGGTATCCATCAATGTGCCACAAGGAGTTTGGCCCTGGTACGCTATACTGTCTTCGATGAAGAGTTCTGCGTAATCTTGCCTCAATTCCTGATGGATCTACTCGATAAAGAGATTCGCGAACTCTTTCGCGTTGCAAAATAAAGCCACTTGCTCTAAGTCTGCTCTGTACAGTACGTATTCCATGAGCTGGCTGAAACTGAATCATACTGCTTACTATTTCATCCAACTGGTCATCTGAAATATCACTGTATCGGTAACTTTTAATTCCTAGCTCCCTCATTCTTCTTTGAACAGTTCTGGGAGAGCATCCAAGTAACCCTGCTATGTCAGGGACCTTAAAATCGTTAGCAATGAGAAATTTCAACTGACTTTCATGGATTTGTAGGGCTGGACGGCCAACACTTCTTGTACGAACAAATTGGTCATAATCTGCTCTAACTAAAGAAGATATGCTTTGAATATCTCTGATAATAGTAGTTCCATCTTCCTCTGGAACAAGGCGTTCTATGAAAACTGCAAGTTGGAGTAAAAGGTCGCAAAACTCTAATAACTCCTCTGTGGGGTCTCTGTGATTGTTCTTCACGAATTCTATCCCACACACCAACTCCTCCAGCACTTCCTCCACATTCATCTCCCAGTCATAGCCAGAAGCTGTACGTGTTACAGTATGCATGCTTAATTTGCTTGATGATGATGAAGGGGTGTGGCTTGGTCGTTGACTTTTTTTTGTATTATGTCCACTGTGCATGCGCATGCGTTAGGCGTGTTGAGTTAAAGCTTGTATATTGCGTGCTATCGTTTACTGAAGCCGTACAGACTGCTGCTGATAAGAGTAGGCCTCGGACGGGTGTGCATAGGTGCCAACTGTCCCGGATCATCCGGGACAGTCCCGGATTTATCACTCTGTCACGGAGTCCCGGAAAGTGCAATGGTATGTCCCGGAAGCCTGCAGGTTGAGTTGGCCGCAAGAAAAACTTGAATAACTTTAGAACGGAAGCAGCTACGCATCCGGGGTTAGCACCATTGGAAAGCTCGCGCCGAAGCGGTTAAAAATATTACCTCAGTATATTCCAAAATCGGAGATATAGTGCTATTCCAAAACTCAATACAAAAGTCTATGGGAATAGAATAACCACAGGTTTCCCGCTCAAAACGCGTCCGCTTTTAGTCGCGGTATATGGCTCAATTGATCACGCGGCAGTCTCCATTAAGAATTTTGTAAACAATGGCTTCTTCTCAGATTGCTGCGTTTCTAGCTTTGTGTCGCGATTAGCTTAGGTTGTGAGTGTGGAAACAGGATAGACAAAGTGCCCTGTTGTCACAGAGGGTACAGGACCACCTAATTGGATGTAGGTAAGATTATTTGTCTCTGTTCAATATCAACTGCCGTATAGCAAATATCACAGTGATTATAGCTATCATTTAGCTAGCAACTTGTAATACAGCCACACTTAAGCTGTTTGCTGTTAAATTGTGTGCTTGTCAAAGCCGTGTTTATGCCAATTCCTTTTCTTCACGACTGTAGATGCCGTTTATTGTAAGGATTAGGACCAACTCAGGCAGCACTCCTCCTTCAACTCGGATCACAATTTTATCATTTTCATATACATAAGTAAATGAAATAATTGATTAATTTTATTTAACAAGAAAGTCTAGTAGCTTTAGCTACAAGTTAACAGTGCTGTACTGCTGAATCCTGTGAATATCAGAATATTTCTTGGGATACAGTAGGTAGAATCGACTGATTTTAATCCTGTCTTCAGAAAAAAGCCTTACCAGTTTGCGTTTTCCATCTGCTGAACATTATCTGCTCAACTTGGACATACTATAGTGAAGTAGTACGTCCTTGGTTATTTACTTATAGCTGTGCTAGCCAGCTGGCTGTCTAGACCTAATCAAAGCTACTAGTAATCACACTAACTATAAACATGCCACAAGTAAAAGGCTAAAGCTAGCTCTGCTACAGCAAAATTGCTTTTATTTTAATGGTGAAGAAGAAGAACAGCTATTGTAATTTTAAACTTTTGCATAGATGATGTCATTAAAAATTATGTCATTGTGGGTGTGTTATTAGGGTGTGGCCAGGGTGTGGTTTTTGTCCCTGAAATAGATTCTGGAAAGTTGGCACCTATGGGTGTGATGGCTGAAGGAAGCTCCAGTTCTAAGTCACGCTGTGCTTTGGATAGTGTAGGTGGTAGAGGGAGAAGAGATTCGGGGTTCATTATTCAGCCTGGACAGGTGAAGAAAGCGAAAGAAGCCATAGACTTTTTGTCCTCTATCGGTGTCAGTAGTGAAAATTGTGAAGAGGAGAGTACCAGCAGTTCTGATGGTAAGTTCTTTCTATTCTAAGGTCAAAATATCATTGAGTAAAAGGTCTGAACTACAGTTCAAAATGTTGTTTTCCAATGAAAGATAGAATGATCCCTAGTGTCAATTAGTAATCAATCTTATAGGTTTTTAAGTTTAGACGACTATTACAATCAGGTTTTCAAGTTTAGAAGAGTAAGGTGTTTTGGTAATAACATTGTAACTAATGCTTTACATCATTTTGCATGGCTTGGTCTGTTTGGTTTATTTATAATATTTTATGTCCTTGATTATTGTATGTGTGTGTGCTGTGGGATGTTGGTTTGTGGTTGCTCCATGCACAGAAGCTTTTTTTTAATTTTTTTATTTATTCTATGGTGGTGGAGGAAAGAGGTAAGGTAGATAAGATTGTCTAGAGAGGTGGAGTTATTAGCCAAGGCCTAATAATTGTGGCTGTAGGTGGTGAGCTAGGTCCAAATAGATGTTTGTGGGGTCTAAAATAGTGTGTATGTTAAAATAGTGTGTATGTTGAGGTACTAATTTTCTGTCTAATTTTTCATGAAAGTGATTTTGAGGATAGTTGCAAAAAATAATCAGGCTGAGCTTTAAATTCTATTTTAGTCAACTCAATAACCTCAATTCTGTGACCATTCTTCTGTTTTGATATTATATTTGACTTCTAGGACATATAAATGTAACTGTCTACAGCAAAATCGGGTACAACGCGGCCCCCACCAAAAAAAATTTTTTTTTTTCTCTCCAATCTAACCGTTCCCTTCCGTAGGCTAATTTAATACATCTTAAAGAATTCAGTTGATTTTTCCTGACGTTGACGCGTGCTGCGTTGTGCCTGATTTTCCGGTAGACGGTCACAAATATAAAATTTAGCTCTCATGTCCGTCCTAACACTCCCCAGAGAATTTTTCTAATTGGGCCAAATCTGGGATGGCCTCTATCCATCACCATATAAACTAAATTTGGAATCAAGGCACACCAAACTTAAGACATATTATAGTTAGCATGACTGTAGTTTGTATGAAAAATTAATAATACGTTTATGAAGCTTTTAATCTGAAGACCCCACCAACACACTTGTAGATGTAATATGTACAGCCACAATTAGTAGGCCTTGTTTACTATATATGTCCACCTGCCTGGACAATCCTATCTACTTCTCAGATGTATAATGGGATGTTGGTTTGTGGTCACTCAGTTCGATCTGCAAGCTTACATTCTGTGTGTGTGTTGGTGGGTGAGGTTGAGTTGATAAGGTTGTGTAGGGAGGAGGTAGAGTCAATAGCCAAGGCCTAGTATAGTGATTGTGGCTGTAAGTGGAGCTGGGTCTAAAAAAAAGATGGGAGTCTACAGATGGGGTGCACTGCTCACATCACTGTCTAACTTTAAATTTCAATTATGTGTTATAGCTCCCAATCCCCCCCCCCCTTATTTTACTGAAATGAAAAATATCATTCTAATCAATAGTAACATGTCAGATATATGCTGTGAATAGAGGTTTTAGGCTTCACTGTAGAATGTGTGGAAAGAAAGTCTAAGGTGGAGTTAGTAGCCAAGGTCTTAGGTCTGAAAGGATGTTGATGGAGTCTAAATGTGTGTGTATGTGTGTGTGTGTGTGGGGGGGGGGGGGGGGGGGGGGGGAGTGATTGCATAATCTTACTGTACTGCTACTCACAAATTCATCAATCAATTTATTGGTACACTCGTGTTAGGTGAATTCAGACAGATGTGACATTAATTGTGACCGTCTACAGGAAAACCGGGCACAACGCGGCACCCTTCGAAAAATTATTTTTGTTGCACTTACAGAGTTGTCGACGTCCAGATATTGAGCTCTCCAAGTTTTATCGTCGTAGCTTAAGTCGTTCCCACTATAATAGACCTAACCGTTCCCTTCCGTCGGCTTGAAACAATATATTTTTAAGAAATCGATCAATCTTTTCTCGATATTTACGCACGCCGCGTTGTGCCCGGTTTTCCTGTAGACGGTCACAATTGCAGAGGACTCCCTTACAAAAATAGATATGTGCTGCATGTATGCCACATTTATAATGTATTCACAAGGAGAGTAGCATGCAGTTTACACATGTGTCACATATATTTGCCTTGCATGTGTGCACGGTTTTATGTGCCACATGCATGTTAGGTGCACATGTGCATGTCACTACTATGCCACATGCATGTCAAGTACACATATGCCTGTTTTGCTACTACGTCACATGCATGTCAAACACACATGTGCATGTCACTACTATGCCACATGAATGTCAAGTAGATGTGTGCATGTTGATACTCTGCCACATGCATGTCAGGTACACATGTGCATGTTGCTACTATGTCACATGCATGTCAAATACACATGTGCATGTTGATACTCTGCCACATGCATGTCAAATACACATGTGCATGTTGCTACTATGCTACATGCATATCAAACACTTATGTGCATGTTGCTATTGTGCCATGTGCATGTTAATTTACCCACGAATCAAATCGCATTTACATTAATGTTATTCAAACTCACTCAAACCCAATGCATGTATCATCGTGCATCATACATAAGTACTGTACTTGATTCCTTACTTTTCATAAAGGCAATAGTATTCGCTTGAGTTGTGTGCGCTCCCACTTCCTGACTCATTCCAGCTCTACAACGATGGCAGAGTACCAACATCTACCAGGCAGACATGCAGCACATGTACCACATCTACCATGCAGACATGCAGCACATGTATCACATCTACCAGGCAGACATGCAGCACATGTACCACATCTACCATGCAGACATGCAGCACATGTATCACATCGACCAGGCAGACATGCAGCACATGTAACACATCTACCAGGCAGACATGCAGCACATGTATCACATCTACCAGGCAGACATGCAGCACATGTACCACATCTACCAGGCAGATATGCAGCAAATGTACCACATCTACCAGGCAGACATGCAGCACATGTACCATGTCTACCAGGCAGACATGCAGCACATGTACCATGTCTACCAGGCAGACATGCAGCACATGTACCACGTCTACCAGGCAGACATGCAGAAATATACCATAGTGCTTGTGTGCCACATACACAAAAATTGAAACGCGCCATAGGCATGCAGCATGCAAATAGAAGGATATCAGAACTTATGAGTGGCATACATGTAGCTGCATATGAGTAGCACACAAAAACGTATTTGTGTGCCACATACACAAAAATTGAAATGCGCCACAGGCATGCAAGTAGAAGGGTGCACAACTCATGAGTGGCATACATGCCACTGCGCATGTATAGCATACAAGAGAATGCACACATGTGGCATGCTTTTTTTGTGCACACATGCATCCCTCATATGCACATATGTGGCACATGTGAGGCGCTGTTTCAATTTTTCTGTATGCAGCATACAGTGCTTCCAGCTTAAAGAGTGGATTTTTTAGCTTTTTGGTTAAGGTTGCTAATTCTGCTATAATTTCTCAAGTATGAATAGAAAGCTAAAAATTTGTATTATAATACATTAATGTCATATTAACATACAGACAAAACAATTTTGTGGGTTTGTGGTTATTTTTGTGGTTATAGGTGATGGAACTGGGATCTTCAAGAAAGTGAATTTGGAAGTGTTTAAGCTGAAAAAAGAGAAATTATTTGTCCTTATCTCTATAACTTGGTATACTGATACTTTAATACCTGAAGTTTCATATGAGCCTAATTTTGTGGGCACACGAAATTTGAATCTCGAAATATTTAGAAGAAAAGTGTTTAAGCCAGGATTTTTGAATTTATTGAGTTATATCTCTAACATTTTGACACATGATGTAAAATTGCCTTAAAATTATTATGTATAACTTTGGTAGCTATACCTTGAAAATTAAGTGAGTTGTGGCTGTTTTTCACCAAAAAAAAATTATGCACGGTAAGGGTCATCAAATGATGACGTTTACAGCGGATTGTGGGCCTATAGTACACGTAAACGCGACGTCACAAAACAGCGCATGCGTATTTGTGCAAGGGCGCCAGTTTACCGCTAATTGTTGCACGGGTATGGCTGATTTAGCTACGGTTGTATCTCAGGCCCTAGCAGGTATCAAGTTTTACGGCGTTACTGCCTATCGGGGCCAGCGTTTTAGCTTCCGTCTGGAGCTGCACAACCCGTAGGACTCCAACTGCATCGCCCTGATGTTGTCAGAATACCGAATGCTGGGAGCCTTGGGAGTATTAAACTCCTTCAGCTTTTCTTCAGCTCTTGAAAAAGATGACCTCTTGGATAGGCTTGGCTCCAAGTTAGTAATATACCAGCCAGCAATTCTGTGACTGATTTCGACTTCGTTTACTGCTGCTAGTAGAACGATGAGAATCCATACAGCAGATTGCAGTTAGGGAAAGTCCCGTCTTACCGCTCAGGGAAATAACCGTTCGACCTTAGCTCGTTAACTAGTTACGTTTAATGACGAACTACCGCAAAATCTTGACGTCAAAAAAAATGGCGTAAAATGTATTAGAGTGAATGAGAGAAGTTCTGTTCTCCGTTTTCCATTCTCTAAACAGGCAGTTTTACTATTGTAAACATTATTGGGATGATGAAGAAAAGGTATGTGTATGTTAAATGACTGTAGTGAGGGTCTATACAGTAGTTTCAAAAAATCCACTCTTTAAGTTGGAAGCACTGTATATGCTTGATAGCAGCATTACGCCTGCAGCACATGTGCTGCATATGTACATGACGAGTGCAGTAAGGCAGCATGAATGTGTGCAGCATGCATACAACATTTTTGTTAGGGCTGCTTCGTTGGTCCATAAGTCTAAGCTGAACCCTAAATGCAATGAACTTGTTCATTACAAAGTTTCATCTAGAATTTTTTTCTTGTGTGTGTGTTGTGTGTGGGTGGGGGGTTAGAAGCTGAAGGGTCGTCATAAATAATGTGCCTGTAGCTACATTATTCAGGTTTACAGTCTCTACACTCACATCTTTACAACAAGCTGCAAGTCTTTTTACCATTGTTCCTTTTATGAAAAAGGTATGTGTAAGGCTCTGGGAAGAGGTAAAACTTTGCTTTGCACAAACTTTGCTGTACAAGTGAAAAAGCATGTTTAAGTCAAAATGTTGATTTTTTTTTAAATTAATTAATTTATTTATTTGATTTTTATTATTATTATTATTTTTTTTACCTTATAATCTTTATCCTTTCTTCCACTTTTTGGCTAACTTTGAACACTGGATTCCGTCTATAAGTGGTCCATTGAAAATATTCACACGCATAAGATCAAAACGAAATAATGTTTTGAGACACGTTTTCTCGGGTTAATGGCTTAAAAAAACTTAGCCTTTCATAACGCCGTATTTCCACAAGCAAATGGATTTAAATGGTAAGGTATCGATGGGGCAATTTTCACTAGTATAGAGATAAAATGAAGAATTTTTTTTGTGCGGAGTTGTACGTTTCCTAGAGCCTGTCACAAATAGTAAGAGACAAATTAAATCAATATTTTGGGGGGAAGTAGGAAAAAAAATTGGGGGGGAGGGATCTTTTCCTGCCCCCCCCCCCCTTAAATATAACCCTGCATTATTTGTCATAATCACTATGTATGCATTTAGTGTTATCACTGACCGGTTCGTGACAAGCAAACATGGAATTCCTTTATCTTGTACCGTAGCCCCTATAACCATCTCATGCTGCTAGAATACTGCACGCTACTTTTGTATATTTCAAGGTCATTTTTCCATCGCTTGGAGGTCCTTATGTAAAACGTAATGGTGTTTTCTTGGAAATAGTGCATAAGCCCGACTCTGTAGTTCTATGCACTTGTAACATTGTCACTATTCTCCTACTGCAACTTAACAAGTTTTTGTTTTTTTGTTTTAGAATTTATGCGGATGGTTTTTTATTAATATTTAAAAAATTTACTTATGGAGCAGCCATTATTTTGGGGTTGGGGCAATATAGATTCTAAGAAAAACGTGCAACATTTTGAACTGCATAGGCCATCACAATTCATTGACTACCAGGGCACAATATAACAGCCTGTCATCTGACATTTTTAGATCAAAACTAGCAAATGTCAGATCAATGGGCACAGTGTCCGGACATGATGTCAGACCCATATTGATTTTTTTTGTATTACATGTAACCTGACATTTCCTCATTTCTAAGTTCCTTCGACAAACAATCTCTCAAATACAAATCAGTACTTAACATTTTGCATTTCATGCATGCACACTTATGTGGTATGAGTGTTTTGGTATAGTCTCAGTGTGCGTATTCTTATGGTGGACAGGCTCATCTCTTGCCATTTGGGTTGTCAGAAAATCACTAGTTATAATATGATCCTTAATGTGTAGGAGACCAAGTACGTGAAAGGTGTGATACTGCCCTTCACAATCTCCACCGAGTACGTTCCTCACTTACGCAACCAAAAGGAATGAGGCAGTTCACCACTCAAAGGAAAAAACTGGGTGTGGAATATGGCCGTGCTTTTATGGCAGGAAAGAACAGATCGTGCCCATCAAGTGCTGAGAAGAAGTGCAAAGCATCGTACACTCACAGATTCTTCTGTTTGAGTCAGTGCCATCAGAAAATTATTCCGAGGAATGATAAAGAGAAGGATTTACTTTTAGAGGCAGGTTTGGGGGAGAAAAGAATAACTATTCCCGATATTGATATCAGTGCTGATGAATTTCGGGACATTCTTATGAAACAGTTTCCGAAACTTAAGGATGGAGGAGGTTTCATATTTGCTAAGTGTAGAAGCAATTCCAAAGTTTTGGAACCATTACCTTCTTTGTGTGTGACGTCTCCCCGAATTCTACGAGACAGAGTTGGAAATGTGCGAACTTACATCATCCCGTTGCAGAAGACTTTAGATCTTATTGGTTCTAATGAATGCCAATCACCTGTAAGTAGTACTAATATGTTGTTTTCAATTGTTTCATAATACATTTTTATGTGAAGCCAATGGAGAACTGCTTAGTGTGCTGCCGAAAAATTCCCTTGCCTGAGCTCCCTAAGCACTTAGAAGAATGTAAAAGGTAACACTTCAGTTCTTACTATCAGTTGTTCTCATAGGAGTACTGTTACTTTTTAGACTAGAAAGTACTGATGATGAGGAAGATCTTCCAAGGATTGAGCTAAAGCCCCAAAATAGGAGTAAAATAATTACTATTTCAGATACACCTCCATCATCTCCTGCCATTGTGCCATGCCAGTCAGAGGTAGGTCTGTGTTAAAACCAGTTTTAAGGGCATTTCCCCACCCTCCTCCCTTAACAACTAATTTACAGCATTTAAATAATTAATCTCAAGGTATCATGTGACTACTTCAGTAGTTCCCCTAGAGATGCTGCTTCAGCTACCACTGCCATTGTGTGCAAGTCTAAGGTACGTGTTTGTTTTCAGGATGTAATTTGACAACTAATTTTTATTGAGAATTGTATTTAAGGGTGTAGCTGAAAATATGTTGAATAGTTCATCGCAAGATATATGTATTTGAAAGCACCAGTGATACTGAAACCACAACTATTCACTGCACATTTATTAAGTTTTTGTTACTTATCTGCTTGAGCTACTCTGATGACTATCCTCTAAACTATCAACAACTATTATTGATGTATTTATAGAACTCAAGCATGGACCAGCCTTTGCAAGACTGTATGACTGTGGCAGATAAGAAATGCTCAGACTTTAGGTAGGGGTGTTTATGTTTTTTTGTTTTTTTTCAAGAAGTTACCTACATCCTATGTAATTGTATTAGATCCGTGGCTGAAATACTGAAGGAATTGACTTCAGTGATGTCAGATAGTGTATCTTTTGAGATTGACATTAGGAGAACACATGTTCTAGAGGATTCTATGAGAGAAGCCAAAAAGGCGAAGTTTTCAACTTTAAAACGAATTCAGGTAGTTTTTCTAATTCTTAAGAAAAACACAATTTTTGCGTAGTCTATAAGATATTACTTTTTTATTAATAGGTTAGATTTGTAGGTGAAGCTGCAGTGGATCTGGGTGGTCCCAAAAGAGAATTCTTTCGCCTTCTCATGTCAGAGGCTGCTAACTCCCTATTAGTAGGAAAGAGTAACATGAAGTTTTTCTACTTGGATGCCACAGCCCTTCAGGTAAGAATCAATGTGTGTGTGTGTGTGTGTGCGTTCGCTGTACATATGTGTGCGTGTGGTACATATGTGCGTGTGAGGTATGTGTGCATGTGATTACTGTACAATATAGATATTTTAAGGGTCAATTAACAGTGCACCTGCACTGTTAATTGAGTTCCCAGACCAGGAGTTGTAGCTCGTGGCTAGCCTAAAAAAACACTCCACCACGAAATTCAGCCTTCAACTTCCTTAAGTATAGTTAGTGATCTTACTCATCTATTCTTAGCAATCCCCTTGTGGTCTGTAATATGTGACCGGATTTGGGAAAATCCGCCTAACGGCAAACAATTTTTTTCAGTATCACTGGGGAAAGCCTTTCTTAAGGAGCCCTGCGTTAAGCCTTTTAGACTTCTTTCAATCCGCCTGTAACCGGTTTATTCCATAGTGTCCCGGAGACACGCAGTAATAGTATACGGACACAAGGCACGCCCCCTGACCTTAGCAACGTCTTTACCCGGCGTTTTTTCGAAATCAGCCATAATAAGTTCAGCAAAAATACTGAAGTGTTGTAGTGCGTAGGGCGAAGACGGCTTGTGCTACAGCTTCCAAATTAGGAGGAAGGTATCCCAAGGCCCCGTGCAGCCTACTGGTAGAATAAATTAGAAAACTTTAGATGCCGCGTTTAGCCGGGTTTTCACAAATCCGGTCACATATATGAGATCCTGGGTTTTATTTCAGGGCTGGTTTTGTTCTGGCAGGTCTCTCTTTGGTGGTGGGTTATCAAGTTGTGGCCAATGGCTAGTAGAAGAGTCAGAGGGAACAAAGAGGAAACAGCAACTACTTGCTGCTAGGCACAAGAAAAGATGTAATCCCAGTAGAAGTTGATTGTTGCATCACACAAAAATATAGTTCTAGCTACCACACCAACTAACAATACACTGTCTGTCATCTGACAAAATTATTTTGAATGCATTCTGAGATATGGGCAAATCTGAGGTAAGGCACCCCTTGAAACCAAGGTGCCCGGATAAGAGAGGTTCTACTGTATTTTATAAGACTTATTTTGTAGAATAGAGATTGCAAAATGTATACTATGTAAGCTACTGAAAGTTTTAGTGCGCTATGTGCTCTGTAACTGTAATAACAGAGCAGGAAAGAGCTTGTCACTGTGTTACGGTGGTCACGACGATCGTACGCAAAGGGTTAAGTCAATACCACTGTGACATTTTGCAATCTCTATTCTACAAAATTCGTGACGATCGTACGCAAAGGGTAAAGTCAATACCACTGTGACGCAAAGCTAGAAAAGTCCCTGGCTACTATTTGAAAATATTGAAGTAATGTACAACATATTTTAATTTAATGAAGATTTATTTACATCAATGTTTCATAGTTCAGACTATTTTATCTGTGGTCAATCACCACGTGCTGAAACATACTTTGATTCATGTTGTTGTTTTTCATGAACACACTTTAGAGCTGCAGGGATTTCATGTTGAAATTATACATATATTCACACCTATTAAATTTAATACAAAATTCTGGTGCTGGCTCTGAGTCTGTCGTTATGGGTGGCAAAAACTTGCCATGAACTTTCCAGCCTCATTTGGTTAGATCAATGAACTCACAGGCTATGAACATATGCTGCTTGAAGGTTTGTGGTTCTATTTCTATTCTCCATACACTTCACAAGTCTGAAGAGTATCTAAATACACTATATAGAAGAAGGAAATGTTGGCAGCCAGCTCTGTTTGTTTGGAGTAGATTCAGTATCATTCATTATTCCAGAAATGTTGTGTATTCTGCTTTAGGGGAGGGTTTGGCTTGTGATTGAAAATGGGCTGGTAATTAATCTTGCGTGCTCCAGACTCTGTGCCAGTTTATTCTTAGTCTGGCCCGGTGAGACAAGTTTATTCTTAGTGCTGTTATATGCTTGAGTGAATGATTTTTTGAGGCAGAGAGACATTTTTTTTCCAAGTACTGCATTAAGCTCCATTATTCAAATCCTGAAAAGATTTGTATCGTAGTATTTTATATTTTGGCCTAAAAGAGCATAACTCTTTTCCCAGATTATATACTGCAGGCCTAGCCTGCCCGATAATACAAGAAGAGGAGCAGTAATATTTTTTTGTACGTGTAAACAGTACTAATGAAATGTGGTAAAATTCTGCATTCCAGTAGAACGAGATTAGTATGAGCAATTGACCAAACCCTTCAGAGTGGAGTGATTAGGTAAAGGGTGTGGCTTGCGAAACTATGCTTCCATATCTTCATTAACCCTCTCAATGCCGTAACAGCCAACAGGCAGGTAAGAACAGGCCTACTTTTTTTGATTAAAAAACAAACAAAATCAACAAAAATTTAATATTATTGCGTCGTTTATTTTCTGTACTTAACAAAAGTATTGCACTTTCTTATAAAAGAAACTACACCCTATTGGTTACAGCATTTTTTTTAGTTGGTCTGAAAACAGCAATCATGATTTATTTTTTTAATTTTTTTTTTTGACTGAGAAATTTCAGGGCGTCAAGTTTTTGCTTTGTTGTTGGCTAACAGGCTTCAAACACTTACAAATACCAAGTGTGAAGCCTATAAAGAGTTCAACAGCATTTTTGGAAGCATATGGATAATTTTTTCGTATCAGACATTGCAAGTACTTCACCTTCTTGCTCTTTAAAGTCTCAACTAAAACTGCTGTAAGTTGGGAGTAGTTATTGTCTGTTTCAGGCTTTTAGAAGCTTTTTTTAGCTTGTAGTAAGGCTATAGCTACTTACTCAAGATGCCTGGCTGGTTTTTTCGTGGTTGTTTGTGGTAGAAATTCCAAAATCAAATTAGAATTCTAAAGACGTCTTAAGGGTGGCCGCACACCGCCCACGCAATTTTTACCGGTTGGTTGCTAAGCACGATTCTGCTACTTTCTTTATTTGCAGGGCTACTCTACTATACTAGAAGAATAAAGTACCTGCCGAAGATACTGCACACCGACTTTGGAGTGAATCTGAAGGAAATATCATGGCCACGATGTAAAACTTTGAAACAACTTTTTGGAGCGGTGCGGCAAGTTGGAGCGCCAGAATTTTGTACGCCGCTAGCCAAGACGATACTCTAGGGCAAGACAACGAGTTTTTTTCCATTTCAATATTACTTTATGATTTATTTACATTTTTTCCTTTTATAAGATTTTGAAAAATTCAAATTGTGGTGCCATTCTTTTTTTTGTGTTCTACACGTGTGCAAAAAATATAGTCGTTCTCATTATTTGATTCCAAGAAAAACTGATTCAAAATTGGATACTTCTATTCCACTCTTAAGAAATAGCCCCACCCCCATATCTCGTACTACGAGTACGCGAGCAATTTTTTTTTCAATTAGTTTGTATTGGTTCTAAAAAGAGCCCGCCTATATCAAGAGTAAACAAACATCAATACAACAATAACAAGAGAGTCAGAAGAGAGAGCCGTTTATTGGAGATAGCCATAGGTGAAGGTATTAGATCTGTGCAGCTTGGGAAGTCTTCGCTCCGCAGAAATCGAGCCTGGTATATCCATCCGCTTGAGTTCAGGTGCGCAGAGTCCAGAGAACGGCTACAGGAGGAGAGGCAGCCTGGTGCACCTTGCTGCGTGAGCTCAGACGACGTATGGAGAGTTGCTGTAAACGGATATGAGACAACAAGAAGCTAAACTAAAACACCACAACTTCGCAAAGTATACTTCTGCTACTACTGCGCGATAGTTTCTGCTCGCGTATTATCAAATGGTGGGGTATTGGCGGGGAATAAATTAATGTCCGGATCTACAGGCAGTGCGCGTTGCTATGTGCGGCCACCCTTAAGTGTTTAATGAAGTCAGCATCGAATGAGTTATATCGAGAACAGTGTTAAATTATTTTTGATGGGTAGGGCAATCCAATAAAGATTATGAGCATCAAGGGCAAGCCAAGAAGACTTTTATTTAACCTCATGTCAGCGTCATGACAGATATTACTGATGCATTAGTCTCCTTATGTATCATTGAAAAAAAGAATTTCTCAAATGTTTTCTTCTTGACTGAAACCAAAAAATTTGAAAAGTTTTGAGATATTTTGCCATATTTAAGGTATAGCATATATTTGTCGGCAATTAACACATTTGTGACCCTCTAAAGAAAAATAGTGCCCATTATGAGCACCAAATTAAATTTATTTTTTATATTTACAAAATTGTCGGCATCCACATAAAAGCTGTCCAAGTTTTATTATCATACCTTTGGTTTCCCGGTATAATAGACCTACCTATTCCCTTTGGTAAGACTATTTAATACATATTTTAGAATTCACTTGATTTTCCCCCCTCTCCCCGACACTGTGTGCATACATGCGTGCTTGTGTATGTGTGTGCGTGTGTGTAATAGTTTATCTGAAGGATATGTTTAAATGTGAGTTTTCGGAGGAGGGAAATAATAGACTGCCATTGGAAAAGCAAACATATATACACTTCGCTGATTTTTTGGACGAATGTGAAAGTAAGTTAAATCATACAATAGCTTTGTTCCCATGCTAACTCTGTGGTTATGTTAAATGAGGTATGTCATACATATCTAGTGTATGCCGGTAAAAAGAATAGTGGCGATACATGCTGTACCAGTGTGAGTACATAATATATGACTTTATGATACTAAGTAAACTTGTGATTTCTATTAAATTGTTACCACCATTATTGGCTTCATTCTATTGAGTTTGGTAGTGGTTGCTACAGGCAACCAAGAGCCTGTAATTATGCACATTTATTGATTCCTTACTTTAATTGATTTTCATACAATTTAAGGATGAGGTCTTACTTAATACTACAAATTCTATGCTCACCTGTCTTAAAACTAGATAGAAACTTAATCGCATCCAGGTTGAAAAGAGGACAGGGCCTATGAAAAACTTAATCATCATTGGAAATTAAACCCAAGACCATTGGCTTTAGCCACCAGTGCTCTGACCATTGAGCTACGACAACCAACGACTTACAAGCCTCACACATTTTCAAATACTTGGGCTTTTTCTTTTTTCACCCTGGATGTGATTAACTTTCTATCTAATTTCATGACGGATGAGCATAGAATTTATAGTATTGATAAGCCCCCTTTAATCCACTGGTTATGGCTCCTCCCTGGAGGATTAGGTGTTTTTGGTCGAATATGTGTTCTGACAGCACATACCTGATGGCTGTTGAGTAGTAGATTGCAGCATTGCAGTACAACTTGTCAGTATGAAGGTCCAATGTGTGAGGCTTAGAAGTCTTTGGTGGTCATAGCTCAGTGGTCAGAGCACTGGTGGCTAAAGCCAGTAGTCCTGGGTTTGATCCCGTTGATGACCAAGTTTTTCACACACTTTTTCGCTCTGGATGGATTAAGTTTCTATAGATCTTACTTAGTGTGCATGGCATTGTTAACACTGTTTTAGCAATAAAAATTGATAATTATCTAATGCTACAAGCATCATGGTATATTTCTCAGCCAAGATGATGCTGCATTCATCCTTGTTGTGTAAACCATCAAAATATTTGTGTCATACCAAGTTTGTTTGGAATTTGATGCATATTTACAAAATTTGGCAATTTTACGGCATAGCTTTACCTTTCTATGTAAAGTCGGACAGTCTGGTAAGGAATTTCAGTACATATACAAATCAGTCTATTAAGCTGCCGGCATTAGTAAAGTTAGTTGCTGCATTAGGTTTATTTGTATGGTTGCCATGATTTTGCTGTTGATTTCCCTTTGGCAATTACTTTGGGCGCATGAAAAACATGGGACCATGTACATAGCCCTCCATCAAATTTATTTCCAATTCTTAGTGGTCAGCATCCAGATATTGTGCTTTTCCAGTTGTATCACCATAGGTTAAGCCGTTCCCAGTAAAATATTCTACCTAATCGTTCTCCCATAGGCTTGCTTATTAATACATTTTTAATTTGATGAATCTCTTTTAGCTGGACACATTGTGCAGATTTTTCTGTACGTCATCACATTATTTGATGACACTGTATCACTCATCTATTAATATTGACACTTGGGGTATATATTTCTTCTCCACTCTCTCACCTTCCTCTTATTCCTTGTAGGTGGAGCATTACAATGTAAGCTGAGGGACGTGTTGATTTTTCTTTCTGGAGCGGAACAAATACCAGTTCTGGGATTTGACAAGCAGCCGACCATTATTTTTCAAGAGGCAATTTTAGCAACAGCTTCTACTTGTGACCTTCAGCTACGTCTTCCTACCATGCATGGAAATAATTATGATGAATTTAAAGAATCATTGATTTTATCAATAGTTTGTAACGATGGTTTTGGAATGGTGTGACTTTTTCTTGAATATTTTTTAATAATATTTTTGTGAGGAATTCCTGCGATTTACATTCCTTCAATTAGTAACTTGTAGCAAAACAAAATGAACTATTCAGTATTGTTAACTTCGTAAACAACTGGCATCAATTCCAGGGGGTAAAGGGTCATATTTGATAGGGAGGTATCCTGGCCACAACTGTGTCTTACCTTGCTGCTTACATTCCATCAACATTCAGTTGTTACGAGCTATGAGGAACACTGAAGTTTAATAATTGTTGTATTGCTGAATCACTGGAATTATGAGTAGTAGAATGGGGTAGGCAGTAATAAACATTACTCGGGCAATTGCTATGAACTAACCACTGAAATGCAGTTAACTTCATAAACTATTGGGGGAGATTGGGCCCACTACTGCTGATGCAGGACTAGTACTACAGAGGTGGATCAAATGAGGCTACACAAGGGTGGCACTGGCAACCCTAATTTAGCACCTAAGTTAAACTATTACTTATCAATAACATTCTACTAGCTTTGTTTCATAATTATAATTATGTCTAATTTAAATGTCCCATTTACAAGCTTTTTTCCCCCCAGCTCTTCAAAACAATAGGTAAAGGGTTTTATGATCACTGATTCCATTCCAATTGCAGCAGGAATTTTCAAGAGCAGGAATTGACCAGCAGGAATTTTCAAGAGCGGGAATTGACTAGCAGGAATTTTCAAGAGCAGGAATTTTCAAGAGCGGGATTTTTCAAGAGCGGGAATTTTCAAGAGCGGGAATTGACCAGCAGGAATTTTCAAGAGCGGGAATTGACTAGCAGGAATTTTCAAGAGCGGGAATTTTCAAGAGCGGGAATTTTCAAGAGCAGGAATTGACCAGCAGGAATTTTCAAGAGCAGGAATTGACCTGCAGGAATTTTCAAGAGCAGGAATTGACCTGCAGGAATTTTCAAGAGCAGGAATTGACCTGCAGGAATTTTCAAGAGCGGGAATTGACCTGCAGGAATTTTCAAGAGCGGGAATTGACCTGCAGGAATTTTCTACCGGGAATCGAAGGAATTTCATGCAGCAATTTTGTCGGGGTTAGTATTCCATACTCAGCGTCCCTTGGCGTCTAGAAATGACCAGGCGTGGGTGGTGTTGCCTAGCAGCCAGCGTTCACAGCCGCGCGCAAACGTTACCGCCGGGAGCGTCCAAACCAACTGAACGCACGACCTGAACGCAGCAGCTTGGCAGACGTTCAAACCAACTGTCACTTGGGACCTGAAGAGGGTGTCACTGTGCTGCTCTGGTGCTGTGCTTTGTTGGCCTCTTGTTCTACTTGGTTGCTTGCTTCACATACTGCTAGAGGACCAGTCTCATACTTTCTGGCTCTGTCTTCCTTTTTCCTTGACTTATTCTTTTTTTTTTTTTTTTTTTTTTTTTTTTAAATCACCATTCCTTTTCAATGGTTTAATTACTTTTGGTTTTAATTATCATTCATCTTCTTTCTTATTCTGTGACTTTTTTTATTTTTAATTCATTGCCCTTTATTCTTGTTATTACCATTATCATTGCTATTCAATTATTTGTAATTGCTGGGCTTTGGTTTAATCATCATCATCATCATCATCGGGTTTTACTACCCCCCCCCCCCACTGCTGCTAGTACTGCTACTACTGCTACTACTATTGCTACTATTTTGATTGACAATCAGGAGATTGTTTCACTCTTGTTTGAGCTCATCAGCATGCCACAACACCATTTGGTAGACATTGACAATCCCAGAGGTAGAGAGTATGGCAACAAAATAATGCAAAGGATAATGTGATGTGGTAGAAGAAGGAAAGAGAAGAGAAAGAGAGATGAGAGAGAGAGCAAGAGAGATGAGAGAGAGAGAAGAGAAGAGAAGAGAAGAGAAGAGAAGAGAAGAGAAGAGAAGAGAAGAGAAGAGAAGAGAAGAGAAGAGAAGAGAAGAGAAGAGAAGAAAAACAATTTCCATGATTTTTATGTCTGAAGAATATTGTCACATTTGATGTGAGCGTTGTGCCATGTATGAAAACAGAGCTTCTGTGCCAGGAATGCCACAACATTTCAGTCCACCATCACACCTCTGTTGGCTGCTAGCTCCTGTTTCCACAATGTAGAGTGCGCAGTAGACTTCACTTGAGAATCACTTCCACACTATGAATGTGAGAGCCCTATCTCATACTGTTTTCTCATCTGCTTTCTCATACTGCTTTCTCATATTTCAATCTCATACTTCTTTCTTGTCCCTGAATTTGAGAGCCACCTGGACACGAAGAGTAGCAGTAACAGCACCGTTGCTACTTCCTAGCACTAGACAAATGTCAAGAAACCGTACTCTTACTACTAGTCACTTGAATACATCGACAACAACAACTACTACTACTACTACTACTACTACTACTACTGCTACTGCTATACTACTACTACTACTACTCACCACTACTTTTGGGGGGGGGGGGATAATAATAATAATGATGATGATGATGATGGTTTTCTACTACATATTGCCACCACCATGATACCAACAAAGTGACACTCTGTAATAACCACTACATACTTCAATCAAAAGCTATACACGGAATATCTCAGACTTAAGTAGCTACTAAGCTAAGAGCTAAGTAGCTAATTAGCCACTTCTACTTCTACTTAGCTATACTGGTAACAAACTAGCTGGCTTTACTGACAAGTTTAGCTACTTAGTTTAAATAGAACTAGCTTGATAACAATGAATTAAGTAGCTACTAAGCTAGGAGGTAAGTAGCTGATTAGCCACTCCTAATTTGACCTAGCTATACTACTAACCAACTAGCCAGCTTTACTAACAAGTTTAGCTACTTAGTTTAAATAGAAATAGAGTTACTAACCATTTGGCCTTGCATGTTGACAAATCGGCTCTCACAACTCCGTCCTGCTGAGAATTCTCCCAATTCCACCTTGAGTTGGGCGGACTTTGAACGTAGGCCATCCAGGCGGGTTCACCTGAACTGGTATATCCACTTTTAAGAACTTTCTTTTACAAATCTAGACCGAAAAAAGACAAGTAAAAGAGCACAACAAAATAAGAAACGATCTAAAATTAGACAAATGAATTAATGATGGCTCAGCGTCCCTTGGCGTCTAGAAATGACCAGGCGTGGGTGGTGTTGCCTAGCAGCCAGCGTTCACAGCCGCGCGCAAACGTTACCGCCGGGAGCGTCCAAACCAACTGAACGCACGACCTGAACGCAGCAGCTTGGCAGACGTTCAAACCAACTGTCACTTGGGACCTGAAGATTAGGCCGAGAACAGGGTGTCACTGTGCTGCTCTGGTGCTGTGCTTTGTTGGCCTCTTGTTCTACTTGGTTGCTTGCTTCACATACTGCTAGAGGACCAGTCTCATACTTTCTGGCTCTGTCTTCCTTTTTCCTTGACTTATTCTTTTTTTTTTTTTTTTTTTTTTTTTTTAATCACCATTCCTTTTCAATGGTTTAATTACTTTTGGTTTTAATTATCATTCATCTTCTTTCTTATTCTGTGACTTTTTTTATTTTTAATTCATTGCCCTTTATTCTTGTTATTACCATTATCATTGCTATTCAATTATTTGTAATTGCTGGGCTTTGGTTTAATCATCATCATCATCATCATCGGGTTTTACTACCCCCCCCCCCCACTGCTGCTAGTACTGCTACTACTGCTACTACTATTGCTACTATTTTGATTGACAATCAGGAGATTGTTTCACTCTTGTTTGAGCTCATCAGCATGCCACAACACCATTTGGTAGACATGGACAATCCCAGAGGTAGAGAGTATGGCAACAAAATAATGCAAAGGATAATGTGATGTGGTAGAAGAAGGAAAGAGAAGAGAAAGAGAGATGAGAGAGAGAGCAAGAGAGATGAGAGAGAGAGAAGAGAAGAGAAGAGAAGAGAAGAGAAGAGAAGAGAAGAGAAGAGAAGAGAAGAGAAGAAAAACAATTTCCATGATTTTTATGTCTGAAGAATATTGTCACATTTGATGTGAGCGTTGTGCCATGTATGAAAACAGAGCTTCTGTGCCAGGAATGCCACAACATTTCAGTCCACCATCACACCTCTGTTGGCTGCTAGCTCCTGTTTCCACAATGTAGAGTGCGCAGTAGACTTCACTTGAGAATCACTTCCACACTATGAATGTGAGAGCCCTATCTCATACTGTTTTCTCATCTGCTTTCTCATACTGCTTTCTCATATTTCACTCTCATACTTCTTTCTTGTCCCTGAATTTGAGAGCCACCTGGACACGAAGAGTAGCAGTAACAGCACCGTTGCTACTTCCTAGCACTAGACAAATGTCAAGAAACCGTACTCTTACTACTAGTCACTTGAATACATCGACAACAACAACTACTACTACTACTACTACTACTACTACTACTGCTACTGCTATACTACTACTACTACTACTCACCACTACTTTTGGGGGGGGGGGGATAATAATAATAATGATGATGATGATGATGGTTTTCTACTACATATTGCCACCACCATGATACCAACAAAGTGACACTCTGTAATAACCACTACATACTTCAATCAAAAGCTATACACGGAATATCTCAGACTTAAGTAGCTACTAAGCTAAGAGCTAAGTAGCTAATTAGCCACTTCTACTTCTACTTAGCTATACTGGTAACAAACTAGCTGGCTTTACTGACAAGTTTAGCTACTTAGTTTAAATAGAACTAGCTTGATAACAATGAATTAAGTAGCTACTAAGCTAGGAGGTAAGTAGCTGATTAGCCACTCCTAATTTGACCTAGCTATACTACTAACCAACTAGCCAGCTTTACTAACAAGTTTAGCTACTTAGTTTAAATAGAAATAGTTACTAACCATTTGGCCTTGCATGTTGACAAATCGGCTCTCACAACTCCGTCCTGCTGAGAATTCTCCCAATTCCACCTTGAGTTGGGCGGACTTTGAACGTAGGCCATCCAGGCGGGTTCACCTGAACTGGTATATCCACTTTTAAGAACTTTCTTTTACAAATCTAGACCGAAAAAAGACAAGTAAAAGAGCACAACAAAATAAGAAACGATCTAAAATTAGACAAATGAATTAATGATGGCTCAGCGTCCCTTGGCGTCTAGAAATGACCAGGCGTGGGTGGTGTTGCCTAGCAGCCAGCGTTCACAGCCGCGCGCAAACGTTACCGCCGGGAGCGTCCAAACCAACTGAACGCACGACCTGAACGCAGCAGCTTGGCAGACGTTCAAACCAACTGTCACTTGGGACCTGAAGATTAGGCCGAGAACAGGGTGTCACCGTGCTCTGGTGCTGTGCTTTGTTGGCCTCTTGTTCTACTTGGTTGCTTGCTTCACATACTGCTAGAGGACCTGTCTCATACTTTCTGGCTCTGTCTTCCTTTTTCCTTGACTTTTTTTTTTTTTTTTTCTTCTTCCTTTGTTTTTAATCACCATTCCTTTTCAATGGTTTAATCTTTCTTATTCTGTGACTTTTTTTTATTTTTAATTCATTGCCCTTTATTCTTGTTATTACCACTATCATTGCTATTCAATTATTTGTAATTGCTGGGCTTTTGTTTAATCATCATCATCATCATCATAGGTTTACAACCCCCACTGCTGCCACTGCTGCTACTACTGCTGCTACTGCTACTACTATTGCTACTATTTTGATTGACAATCAGGAGATTGTTTCACTCTTGTTTGAGCTCATCAGCATGCCACAACACCATTTGGTAGACATGGACAATCCCAGAGGTAGAGAGTATGGCAACAAAATAATGCAAAGGATAATGTGATGTGTTAGAAGAAGGAAAGAGAAGAGAAAGAGAGATGAGAGAGAGAGCAAGAGAGATGAGAGAGAGAGAGAAGAGAAGAGAAGAGAAGAGAAGAGAAGAGAAGAGAAGAGAAGAAAAACAATTTCCATGATTTTTATGTCTGAAGAATATTGTCACATTTGATGTGAGCGTTGTGCCATGTATGAAAACAGAGCTCCTGTGCCAGGAATGCCACAACATTTCAGTCCACCATCACACCTCTGTTGGCTGCTAGCTCCTGTTTCCACAATGTAGAGTGCGCAGTAGACTTCACTTGAGAATCACTTCCACACTATGAATGTGAGAGCCCTATCTCATACTGTTTTCTCATCTGCTTTCTCATACTGCTTTCTCATATTTCAATCTCATACTTCTTTCTTGTCCCTGAATTTGAGAGCCACCTGGACACGAAGAGTAGCAGTAACAGCACCGTTGCTACTTCCTAGCACTAGACAAATGTCAAGAAACCGTACTCTTACTACTAGTCACTTGAATACATCGACAACAACTACTACTACTACTACTACTACTACTACTACTGCTACTGCTATACTACTACTACTACTACTCACCACTACTTTTGGGGGGGGGGGGATAATAATAATAATGATGATGATGATGATGGTTTTCTACTACATATTGCCACCACCATGATACCAACAAAGTGACACTCTGTAATAACCACTACATACTTCAATCAAAAGCTATACACGGAATATCTCAGACTTAAGTAGCTACTAAGCTAAGAGCTAAGTAGCTAATTAGCCACTTCTACTTCTACTTAGCTATACTGGTAACAAACTAGCTGGCTTTACTGACAAGTTTAGCTACTTAGTTTAAATAGAACTAGCTTGATAACAATGAATTAAGTAGCTACTAAGCTAGGAGGTAAGTAGCTGATTAGCCACTCCTAATTTGACCTAGCTATACTACTAACCAACTAGCCAGCTTTACTAACAAGTTTAGCTACTTAGTTTAAATAGAAATAGAGTTACTAACCATTTGGCCTTGCATGTTGACAAATCGGCTCTCACAACTCCGTCCTGCTGAGAATTCTCCCAATTCCACCTTGAGTTGGGCGGACTTTGAACGTAGGCCATCCAGGCGGGTTCACCTGAACTGGTATATCCACTTTTAAGAACTTTCTTTTACAAATCTAGACCGAAAAAAGACAAGTAAAAGAGCACAACAAAATAAGAAACGATCTAAAATTAGACAAATGAATTAATGATGGCTCAGCGTCCCTTGGCGTCTAGAAATGACCAGGCGTGGGTGGTGTTGCCTAGCAGCCAGCGTTCACAGCCGCGCGCAAACGTTACCGCCGGGAGCGTCCAAACCAACTGAACGCACGACCTGAACGCAGCAGCTTGGCAGACGTTCAAACCAACTGTCACTTGGGACCTGAAGATTAGGCCGAGAACAGGGTGTCACTGTGCTGCTCTGGTGCTGTGCTTTGTTGGCCTCTTGTTCTACTTGGTTGCTTGCTTCACATACTGCTAGAGGACCAGTCTCATACTTTCTGGCTCTGTCTTCCTTTTTCCTTGACTTATTCTTTTTTTTTTTTTTTTTTTTTTTTTTTAATCACCATTCCTTTTCAATGGTTTAATTACTTTTGGTTTTAATTATCATTCATCTTCTTTCTTATTCTGTGACTTTTTTTATTTTTAATTCATTGCCCTTTATTCTTGTTATTACCATTATCATTGCTATTCAATTATTTGTAATTGCTGGGCTTTGGTTTAATCATCATCATCATCATCATCGGGTTTTCCTACCCCCCCCCCCCACTGCTGCTAGTACTGCTACTACTGCTACTACTATTGCTACTATTTTGATTGACAATCAGGAGATTGTTTCACTCTTGTTTGAGCTCATCAGCATGCCACAACACCATTTGGTAGACATGGACAATCCCAGAGGTAGAGAGTATGGCAACAAAATAATGCAAAGGATAATGTGATGTGGTAGAAGAAGGAAAGAGAAGAGAAAGAGAGATGAGAGAGAGAGCAAGAGAGATGAGAGAGAGAGAAGAGAAGAGAAGAGAAGAGAAGAGAAGAGAAGAGAAGAGAAGAGAAGAGAAGAGAAGAGAAGAGAAGAGAAGAGAAGAGAAGAGAAGAACAATTTCCATGATTTTTATGTCTGAAGAATATTGTCACATTTGATGTGAGCGTTGTGCCATGTATGAAAACAGAGCTTCTGTGCCAGGAATGCCACAACATTTCAGTCCACCATCACACCTCTGTTGGCTGCTAGCTCCTGTTTCCACAATGTAGAGTGCGCAGTAGACTTCACTTGAGAATCACTTCCACACTATGAATGTGAGAGCCCTATCTCATACTGTTTTCTCATCTGCTTTCTCATACTGCTTTCTCATATTTCAATCTCATACTTCTTTCTTGTCCATGAATTTGAGAGCCACCTGGACACGAAGAGTAGCAGTAACAGCACCGTTGCTACTTCCTAGCACTAGACAAATGTCAAGAAACCGTACTCTTACTACTAGTCACTTGAATACATCGACAACAACAACTACTACTACTACTACTACTACTACTACTACTGCTACTGCTATACTACTACTACTACTACTCACCACTACTTTTGGGGGGGGGGATAATAATAATAATGATGATGATGATGATGGTTTTCTACTACATATTGCCACCACCATGATACCAACAAAGTGACACTCTGTAATAACCACTACATACTTCAATCAAAAGCTATACACGGAATATCTCAGACTTAAGTAGCTACTAAGCTAAGAGCTAAGTAGCTAATTAGCCACTTCTACTTCTACTTAGCTATACTGGTAACAAACTAGCTGGCTTTACTGACAAGTTTAGCTACTTAGTTTAAATAGAACTAGCTTGATAACAATGAATTAAGTAGCTACTAAGCTAGGAGGTAAGTAGCTGATTAGCAACTCCTAATTTGACCTAGCTATACTACTAACCAACTAGCCAGCTTTACTAACAAGTTTAGCTACTTAGTTTAAATAGAAATAGAGTTACTAACCATTTGGCCTTGCATGTTGACAAATCGGCTCTCACAACTCCGTCCTGCTGAGAATTCTCCCAATTCCACCTTGAGTTGGGCGGACTTTGAACGTAGGCCATCCAGGCGGGTTCACCTGAACTGGTATATCCACTTTTAAGAACTTTCTTTTACAAATCTAGACCAAAAAACGACAAGTAAAAGAGCACAACAAAATAAGAAACGATCTAAAATTAGACAAATTAATTAATGATGGCTCAGCGTCCCTTGGCGTCTAGAAATGACCAGGCGTGGGTGGTGTTGCCTAGCAGCCAGCGTGCACAGCCGCGCGCAAACGTTACCGCCGGGAGCGTCCAAACCAACTGAACGCACGACCTGAACGCAGCAGCTTGGCAGACGTTCAAACCAACTGTCACTTGGGACCTGAAGATTAGGCCGAGAACAGGGTGTCACTGTGCTGCTCTGGTGCTGTGCTTTGTTGGCCTCTGGTTCTA
>WLWD01001535.1_pt1 | contig 38725 bp, 15 predicted proteins | sample 6712731 | NCBI WGS metagenome assembly WLWD01 (sample SAMN12718690, study PRJNA576275) | sponge metagenome | isolation source: marine sponge | host: Mycale hentscheli | place: New Zealand: South Island, Marlborough, Capsize Point | collected 2014-11-01
TTACCTGTGCTATGCATGGTTCCTGTGCTCTAACTCATGTGAGTAGTGTGATTGAAATAGCACTAGGCGAAGCCGAGTACTGTTGCAATTACTATAGAAGTGCTATTGATTCCTAATAGCACAGGTTACCCGTGCTATTGCTAGTTAATAGTAAACCAGATTTTTTTCTTTATCATTTGCACTGTAGCCATACTGTATCATTCTCTCACTGTAGCCATACTGTATCATTCTCTCACTGTAGCCATACTGTATCATTCTCTCACTGTAGCCATACTGTATCATTCTCTCACTGTAGCCATACTGTATCATTCTCTCACTATCTCTGTATTTTAGGATTAGCTTCTTCTGGAACTTATATATTAGACCTGTGGTTTCACTTTAATCTATTGAAAATATTTTGTCAAAAATTAGGGTAGAACTTCAGCCAACGCAAAAAAGAAAAGAAAAAGATGTAGTCTTCATCAGAAAGTACTCAAACTGTACGTTTCCAAGACTAAAGCTGCACACTTACTTGTACTATTTCACTTAGCCACCGTGGCATTTCACTTCCTTATGTGGTTTCAATTGAACAGTGGTTTTCCCCATGCATTGTTGAATGGGCAATTATGCTAGAAAATGAACACAAAGGACTTACTCGTGTGATCTTGCCACTTGTAGCCTCTATCGGAATAGAAAAATATTTCACTTTTCAGATAGCATTTTGTTTGTGCTTGACATCTTTCTGCAAACCAAATAATTATACATTCAGTGGCCTTCAATAATTAGCTATAATATTTAAATCATCTCTCAGTTTATTCAAAGAGTTTCCTACTGCATTATCTATCTCCTCTGTCTACTCCACCCCTCCCCCTGCCCACCCCAACAGACACACACACGATGTGTATAAATTAGAAGCGAACACATACATGATATTGTTATCGTAATCTTTCCTGTGTTGGTCTTCCCAAACATGATAAACATTGTAATGTTCAAACTTGGAGTGCTAATCGGTACTGGTCATCAGTATTTGTGTTTCACGAGAGCTCTCTCAGTGAACGTTTTCTAATGCAGTTCATCCAGTAAGCCACAAGTATAATTGGTCTATTCTTGATAACTAAATATCCAAATACTTGTAAATATATGTTTTAGCAGCACTTGTGTTTAGGCACACTATCACTTTATGTGTTAGATCAGCTATTTTTTCTTTTTTTGTGAACTTCAAAGTATATTATTTTACTAAAGATCGGAGTAATTATTATCGCTTATTTTGAGTGGTTGTCATGGTGATGTACTGTGACCTCACATACATTCCTGGCTTGTATTACAGATCTGCCGGACTGCTCTGGATGTCTGTCTGCTTCTAAACATTGCTGGACTGCTGACTTCTGCCGGACTCGTGAGTTCAAATCATAGTATGAATATTAATGTAGGGACAATTGTCCCTACATTAATATTCATACTATGAATAATGGACATGTGTACTTAATGCAAAGAATTTCTCCTTGTCCATCACTACCTTACCACTCACTAAGATGTGTGTGGACTTGATTTTACATGTGTGTGTGTTGAGTAGACCTTCAGCTATCATAACTCATCGTGGGGCTGAGTTGACGTTAGGATAATTGAAAGTTTCAGATACCTCAATACTGTATGTATATAAATGTTTTTAGGACTAATGGTAGTGGTGTGTGGTTGAGGGGGGCGTGGTTGAGTAATTCTTTCTGTTTACACGTGCTACTATTGGAAGTCAAATGTTTGGATTATAATTTGAAGTTCTGAACTTATTTTTCTTCTCTACTTGTTGTATTTATGTGTATGTAGGTGTGAATGTATGTATGTATGGTAGGAGGGGTTCATGGTAGGTGTGGCCAGGGTTGCCTCAACACCACGTGTTTGTGTGTGTGAACCAGCTAGGCATACGTGCGTAGCTTTCTATTGTTGGCATTCTTGGCACATCTCGATTATCTTATGGTGTTAGGAGGTGTTAATTTGTGTGTGGGCGTATATTTGTATGTTACATGAACGTGTAGAGCAAGTGCTCTGATATATTCACTATCAACTGCTGTCAGAGTCAACGTGACATTTGATCAGCCGACTGGATCAATTTTCTGTCATGTGACACTCTTTAATTTCCTGCTCTTTTCTTTAGTGCGCGTCTGTCAGTGATTAATTGATTGACTTGTGGAGTTATGAAGTGATTGAAAATGAATGCACTAAAGAGTGCAGCATGTCAGGTAAATTCCCCTGGTTTCCCGGCAAGTTGGCGCTAAAGTTGATAGAGGTGGCTGGTGTCACTTCCTGTTGTTGGCGTATGCAGAGTTTATCTCATGACATCATTCTATCAGCTGGTGTTCCAGTGCTAATGATCTCATGACATCATTCTATCAGCTGGTGTTCCAGTGCTAATGATCTCATGACATCATTCTATCAGCTGGTGTTCCAGTGCTAATGATCTCATGACATCATTCTAACAGCTGGTGTTCCAGTGCTAATGAATTTTAAAGAGATGAATGCACTTGCCATAAAGTATGTACATGCAATGCATGGTTTTGTTTTGTTATTGTTTTTGTTTGTTGTTTAGTTTTTGTTTATTTTTTAAACAAGTTAAATTTTTTTGCTTGTTGTAGTACATAACTAATACTTTAAAAAATTCAGGTGATTATTTTCATAATAAAGCTTTCTTTGAGTTATCTTTCGTGTTTTTTTTTTGTTTTTTTTGTTTTTTGTTTTGTTTTGTTTTGTTTGTTGTTGTTTTTTGGCAAAGAAAGTATGGAACTATTATTTGTAACCATCTTTTTTATGTTCCAAGAATTCTTAGCTCCATACAACGTGGAACTTGTGTACGGCCATATTCACTTCTGAACATTGCCGTCGAGGGTTGTGTAAGGAGTTCTTGACAGTAAGAATGCAGAACACACACATCAGGTGTGTATTGAGTCCATTCATGGTGCTAGTGTGCACGTGTGTGTTATGACAAGCACGTGTTGGTGTGTTTGAGAGGTGTGATGTACTATGCTGGAGGTGTACAGTGAACAGAATTCACTAACTTTACTTTCAGTTGTCTTGTGTATGTATACAATCCCTTGCCTGTTTTTGCTGCATATCGTGCCTGTAAGAGAATAATGGTAAATGAACAGATGCAGTTTAGTTGTGGAAAGACTCTAAATTTGTATTTTTCCCTACATACTTGGCACACTTATTTATGTGAGATAGACTTAAAATACAGATTATTAGAGTACGAGACTGCAGCAAGCGGTACTACTCAACAGTATAAAGGAATACAGTAGACCCTCACAGGACTGAGGGTTGTTCGGATATTTGAAATGTTCGGATATTCTAAATAAGTCATTTTGAATGGGGTCTTAATCTCTTATCTAAAATTCAAATGAATATCATTCCAAAAAAATGGTGTTTGGATTAACGAGACAGTTCGGATAAACGGGGTTCGGATAACTGAGGGTCTACTGTACTGTGAAGATCTTGGATGTCGAGGGTTGTCGTAGCTCAGTGGTTAGAGCGCTGGTTGCTAAAGCCAGTGGCCCATGGGTTCGAATCCCCGGCGACAACTAAGATTTTTTCACATTTTTCCTTAGCTGTTTTTCCAGACCCCTGTAGGTGAGAAAGTTTCAATATAGATTAATATAATTAGCAACTCTGAACTGATAACTACAATTTTCTTTTCCAAATCTGTAAATAGAAAGGCATTGCACGGTCTCTATTGCACGGTCTCTATTGCACGGTCTCTATTGCACGGTCTCTATTGATCGTGTACTGTTATAAAAAGAATGTCTCGATCAATCAAATTTAATTGGAATTTGAACACCTCGTTAAGTTTTAAATATTTCGGAACAAGCATTGTTGATCCGTAGAATATCGGGGATAGACCTGGATGGGTGTAGGGGTGACAAAGGTCAACAATGCAGTCACTCAGTCTATCACATCTATTTGTAAGGCTCCACAAAACCTCTTCAACTTATTTTTATTATTTATTTGGTTTGTTTATTGCCATGTAGAACAGAAGTTGGAGCAGCAAGGAATGAAGCACTTGAAGATCCCATCTGACCACCTTCACCTTGTGATTTAACCTCTATATATATATTATATATATATATATTATATATACATACATATGTAAGTACATATACACAATGTCTATACATACATATGTATTTGTGTATAAATTTGATCTTTAACTTGGAAATACCTGCCTAGCTTCTGCTGAGACAGAAGAATATCTATGGGACCAAGTGACTTGAATGGGTCACAGAATTCACTGTTAACTGATATATGTATGTGTGTGTGTATGCACATTCAATTTCAGTAATCACCTCATTGTAATGCTAACCCCTCCCCCCCTAACCCCCCCTCCACTATATTGTTTTACTGTATGACATTTGTTCGCTTGTATTTGTATTTTTTAATGTACGTATGTATGTATGTGTGTATGTATGTATGTGTGTATGTATGTATGTATGTGTGTACGTGTGTATGTATGTATGTATATGTGTATATGTATGTATATGTATGTATGTATGTATGTGTGTATGTATGTATGTATGTATGTATGTATATGTGTGTATGTGTCATCATCCAATCAGTCTTGTTCCTGCACACATCTAAAGTACAGTAATGACTTGACCTCATCTCATGTCTTATTCATGGCTTCATCATATGGGGGCATACACAGAACTTGTGTTAGTTCTAGACTTCTGCTGTCTTTAGCTCCTGGGACCAAATGCTATTGTGGTAATCAAATCCCCGTATTCTTTTTTTTTTTTTGGCTCTTCTATGAACAAGTGTGTTATAATTGCTAGCCGTGGGTGTGGTTATGGGCATGGCTACAAGGATTGACAAAGTGAATTTAATGGATATCCACATTCTAATGATTAACGATGTGAAAATCTTACATACATCCAGTACATATGATAGGGTGGTGTATTTTGAATGTGGTCACATGACCCCCTGTGAGCTCCTGTAACATACATGTACTAGTTACATTGATTTTAGTCACCTTCATACTCTGGTAAACTGATGAGTCAGCAATTTGACTTTAATAAGTGTAAGAATTTTTGTGGTAAGAGTGTAGTTTTCTTATCGGTGAGTAGGCAATTTCTTTATTAGTGTAGTAATTGGTGTTTACCCCTGGGTCCCATGGTCACACTAATATGGTAAGGTTTCGTTAAAATTACAAACTGTGTGCTGTTATGAGTTTACTTCTGTAGCCAGTGAATCAGAGATAGTTGGGTGGAGTTATGAACTCACCAATTTTACTACTACTGGTTCACAACCACAAGTATGGGCATACAAGATGATTAATTTTATGTGGTAGAATTTCAGTTATCCCATTTAACTTTAATTACCTGAATACTTTAGTTAACCAACCAAACACCCAATCTCAGAATTGCTTGACCACACCCCTTCATTAGAGCTTTATAATACATTTTCTATGGTGTTCAGTTATCTGAACATTTCCAATCTCAATACCTCTGGTCCTAATCTGTTCGAATAACAGAAGCCCCTATAGCTATTATTTTACTTTTATTAAATTTAAAAAATATTGACGTTTCAATTGTTAAAGTATTATATCCTTTTTTACTGAAAGTTTTGAACTTCACACAGTTTTAAGTGTACAATATACTAAATGTTTTCAAGTGTTCCTCGTAAGCCTTAGTCTTGCATGGCAGCCTTCGCTTTCTTCCAGTACTTCTCAGTAACAGGTTCTTGTATTCGTTAACCCTCCGTTGTGTATGCATGCAATGTCTTAATCAGTGGGGGCGTGTCCCAGTCTGGCCTTGGTAGCGTATCGACTCATCCTAGCAGGCACGATACGCGCCTTCACAAAAATAAATGATTGTGTGTGCAAATGACATGCGTGATAAATAGTGTTACTGTTTAGTCCTCGGGTGCTAGGGCCCGAACATCTCATATACGCCTGCACACATACACAAATATAACTAATATTAATTATTTAGCTCAGCAGTGTAGGAAGATGTTTTGATATGGGGGGAGATGGGGGGGGGGGGGGGGGGGGGGGGGGGGGAAAGGCTCCAAGGGCATGTTTTGTTTCTTTTGTTGTTGTTTTTGTTGTTTTGTTGTTGTTTTTTGTTTTGTTTCGTTTTTTAGTTTAAAGGTGTTCATGTGACAAATTACCACAAAATACTATGAACATTAGTTAATTATTTTGCTTATATTGATTTCCACCCTTCTCTGTCTAGTGTCCAGATGCAACTGCTCCAACCCCAGCAGACGATGCTGTGAAGATGCTAGTGGTCTTCGATTGACCTGTGACCAGGAGTGTTTGGCAGGATGCACTGGACCTTCCCCCAATGACTGTAGCGTAAGTGCCTGGGGGTATTTTAACATATAGTATATACATGCATACACATAGGGAACTTGTTACTACTCTACTAGTGGTGTGCTGGAGCACTAATGGTGAGCGATCCTGTAGTTGCATGTATATGTGTGTTTGTTGCTAGAGACGTGTTTCTTGGGTGGGCTGTGGGAGACTTACATAATTTGTACAAGATAAGCAACTGGTCATGACAACGTGGGTCTCCATATTAATAATTAAACTAGCAAGTACCCCGCCACATAGTGGCGCTTGACGTATTGCAAATTAAGAATGCAGTAGCACAAGTTATCTTGCCATTCTCTACCATTGGTTAAGGTTACACAAGTTTCCCTTTCATGCTCTCTTTTTTCTGAACTATCTGAGCTTTTCTTATACCCCACCAGCTCTTCTTCTGAGTCATGGAGTCCCCTTTTCCTATCTCTCCTGTTTCTGAGTTTCTGTCCTACTTTGAGAAACTTTTGTCTTCTATTTCGTACTTTCGCGTTCCTTTTGGAAACAAACCCCACATTTACTCGTGGATTCCACCTGCTTTTTAGTTACAATTAACTGCTCGCCTTTTTGCCTTCTCTTCCCTTCCATTTTAAACCTACACCGCCTTACCTCGCTGATTACACCCGCTTTTTTCTCTTTCGTACATTTGCCTCCTTTTTTGAAACCTACACCGCCTTCCATCGTGTATTGCACCCGCTTTTTAAAATTAACCAGCAATTTCTACTGAAAGTGACGACACTTTATCTACTGTGAGCTGACGATGCCTTACCAACCAGTCCAAAGCTTGTGAATTATTCATGAATACACACACCGTCGGTCATCGTCGTCGTCACTGACATTACAAAGATGTCAGTAACACATGCATGCACTATACTAATACTACTACTTAAGCACAGAACGCCCACATTCTAATTGTATGTAGCTAGGAAAAATCAGAATAGTTTGTTTGGTATTCATTTAAACAACAATTGTTCACAGGACTCGGCCAGGCACGTGCCATTGTTGGCGACATTTCTGCAGGCCTACATGCACATGTATGTAACACATGTACATGTAATACCAAATATTAATATGATAATTTAATTACACCTAATATAAAATGAAGTTAAGTACTTTAGGGACTTTACTGTGTGGACAATTGTTCTGGTGAGTTTGTGTGTGCAAACTTGTGTGTATGGTACACCCCTAGAAAATTCTCGTTTGAGTTTGTTTGTGTTTTTTTATTTATTTATTTATTTGTTGTTGGACGTCATCCCCAACAACTGACACGACAGCCTTTGCAATGATTCATCTAGATACCTCTCCAATACCTATAGGGCGTACACCTGGGTTCTTGTCGAGGGCAATAAGCCTTGATGCCAATAATGGTGAGATGGTTTTGGGGTCTACAAGACATGTGCAGAGACGCCTAGCAGTTGCAGCAACAGATTCAATCACTATAGTAGTAGTAATCATTATAGTAGTAGTAAGCATAATAGTAGTAGTAATCATAATAGTAGTAGTAATCATTATAGTAGTAGTAATCATAATAGTAGTAGTAATCATAATCGTAGTAGTAATCATTATAGTAGTAGTAATCATTATAGTAGTAGTAATCATAATAGTAGTAGTAATCATTATAGTAGTAATCATATAGTAATAGTAATCATTATAGTAGTAGTAATCATTATAGTAGTAGTAATCATTATAGTAGTAGTAATCATATAGTAGTAGTAGTATCATTTAGTAGAGTAATCATATAGTAGTAGTAATCATTATAGTAGTAGTAATCATTATAGTAGTAGTAATCATTATAGTAGTAGTAATCATTATAGTAGTAGTAATCATTATAGTAGTAGTAATCATTATAGTAGTAGTAATCATTATAGTAGTAGTAATCATATAGTAGTAGTAATCATTATAGTAGTAGTAATCATTATAGTAGTAGTAATCATATAGTAGTAGTAATCATTATAGTAGTAGTAATCATTATAGTAGTAGTAATCATTATAGTAGTAGTAATCATTATAGTAGTAGTAATCATTATAGTAGTAGTAATCATTATAGTAGTAGTAATCATTATAGTAGTAGTAATCATTATAGTAGTAGTAATCATATAGTAGTAGTAATCATTATAGTAGTAGTAATCATTATAGTAGTAGTAATCATTATAGTAGTAGTAATCATTATAGTAGTAGTAATCATTATAGTAGTAGTAATCATTATAGTAGTAGTAATCATTATAGTAGTAGTAATCATTATAGTAGTAGTAATCATATAGTAGTAGTAATCATTATAGTAGTAGTAATCATTATAGTAGTAGTAATCATTATAGTAGTAGTAACCATTATAGTAGTAGTAATCATTATAGTAGTAGTAATCATTATAGTAGTAATCATTATAGTAGTAGTAACCATTATAGTAGTAGTAATCATATAGTAGTAGTAATCATTATAGTAGTAGTAATCATTATAGTAGTAGTAATCATTATAGTAGTAGTAACCATTATAGTAGTAGTAATCATTATAGTAGTAGTAATCATATAGTAGTAGTAATCATTATAGTAGTAGTAACCATTATAGTAGTAGTAACCATTATAGTAGTAGTAATCATTATAGTAGTAGTAACCATTATAGTAGTAGTAATCATTATAGTAGTAGTAACCATTATAGTAGTAGTAACCATTATAGTAGTAGTAATCATTATAGTAGTAATAATCATTATAGTAGTAGTAATCATTATAGTAGTAATAATTAGTATTCAAGATGATGATATAGCAACTACGACTATAATTATGATAAATAACGACAACAACAATACCCCGTATGTTTTCATATTGCTACTTAAAGTCACTCAATGTCAGCGCCACTGTTAGTCAGGAAGAATACATTTGGTGAATAATAAAAATGTCTTCTAAATTGTCCCTACTTTATATACATACATACAAGTACTTATTTTACATTATTTAAACTCTTGGGCTGAACTGCTCTGTACGTATTTGTTTTATCTTGTCATTGTATTCGCGTGGCCCCGCCCACCAGGACATGTGTGTAGGTAGTACGTGCAGTGATGGGTACTATGCCTCCACCTACTCACTCTGGGATGGACTACAACCAGCAATGGCCGGAGACCTGCACACAGACACTGACACATGCAGACCCTGCCACGCCCACTGCAGGACTTGCAATGGCCCTGCAGTGGAGGACTGTCTGTCCTGCAGGTTTGCCAGAACTCAATCTGGAGTATGTTTATTTGGATGCAACACCACAACGAGTGAGTTTTAACGAGTGGGTGTGGCAAGTGGAACACTATTACGGTAGAGAAATTAATTTTCTTGAAGCTTAATTTCTAATCAGTTCTAAATTTGTGAGTCGTTTACCTTGTATTCTAACATCCGATTAATTTTTGCAATTTTGAGAGCTGGTTGCACTACGTACGTACGTATCTTGCACTAAAGCTCCAAAATTGTTTACACAGTGGCTTTTATTTATGCTATGAATTAGAATGCCTCCCTTTACCTCTTAGCACTAGTACATGTGGATGTCACATTGTTGTAGAGTGTGTCTACAATATATTTATATACTTGTGTAGAATACAGAGATCCTAACAATGGAGTTTGCCTGAAGTGTTCTTCCAATTGTTTGGGCTGCACTGGACCTACCAATATACCGGTATTATCGTTGCACCACGATAAACCCGACATTGCAAAGCCATATTTCAATTGCATTTGCACGGGTATCATCGTTTTCTCAGAAAAACCGTTGGTACAGGTCGTTAAATTAATGCGGGAACTTCACGCGCATGACAGATTAAAGGAACAGCCGTTTCATTGCTTGTAAACATGTACTAGCAAAGTTTTTTAAGTAGCTAGCAATGGCTGCGAGTTCAAATTCTGGCTTAAGGAAGCCAACACAGTCTTACCTCAGAGGACTAACTTTGGACTGGGAGCTGATGCACGGCAAGCTCAGTTTGGATAAAATTTACTTATCGCGATAATGAAGGTAAGTATCGTATCGCCAGTGATTATCCAGCGCCAGCTCTGACTAGTCACTATCTTCTTGTATTCACACACACTCACACACAAGGTTGTCAGGTTTGACAAATAATGTTTACTTCTTTGTTGTTTTTGTTTTGTTTGTTTGTTTTTTAATTAGCTTTTTTCCAATTTTGTTCTGTAGTCTTTATTCTCTACTTTTCACATGTGCACGCACGCACACATGCACAAACACTCATGCAGGTAGCCCCTGTATGCACACACGCACACATGCACAAACACTCATGCAGGTAGCCCCTGTATGCACACACGCACACATGCACAAACACTCATGCAGGTAGCCCCTGTATGCACACACGCACAAACACTCAGGTGCCCCTGTATGGTAGCCCCTGTATGCACACACGCACACATGCACAAACACTCATGCAGGTAGCCCCTGTATGCACACACGCACACATGCACAAACACTCATGCAGGTAGCCCCTGTATGCACACACGCACACATGACAAACATCATGGAAATGCAGTAGCCCCTGTATGCACACACGCACACATGCACAACACTCATGCACATGTGTAGTACCCGTATGCACACACGCACACATGCACAAACACTCATGCAGGTAGCCCCTGTATGCACACACGCACACATGCACAAACACTCATGCAGGTAGCCCCTGTATGCACACACGCACAAACACTCATGCAGGTAGCCCCTGTATGCACACACGCACACATGCACAAACACTCATGCAGGTAGCCCCTGTATGCACACACGCACACATGCACAAACACTCATGCAGGTAGCCCCTGTATGCACATATTATACTCACAAAAAGTCAAGGATATGCACACACACACACACACACATACGCACACACGAATGCCCAGTGTCTATGAGATTCTAAACCTGCATACATACAAGAAGTATCACTAAACTCTATGCACCTCTCTCTCCATTCAGTGGTGGTTTCTTGTGTCTGGAGAACTGTGAGAGAGGTCATTATCGGATTCCTGAAGAAGGTCGTTGTGGTGTGTGTGACACATCCTGTGACACATGTGCTGGACCTGGTCCCAGTAACTGCACTAGATGCCCACAATCATAGTAAGTGTTAAGAAGTACATGTCATATCTGGCATGTATTTCGGTTGTTAAAATAAATGTGAGCTGCTCTGTGAAAACCAGACATTTCCCTAAAAACGCAATTGTACATTACGGCTAAAAGTATGGAAAAAGTGAATAATTTTTTAATTATATATTTTTCCATAATTATAAACTTCTAACCTCTAGCTCTGTTGTCAGCTCTGTTGTCTAGCTCTGTTGTCTAGCTCTGTTGTCAGCTCTGTTGTCTAGCTCTGTTGTCAGCTCTGTTGTCAGCTCTGTTGTCAGCTCTGTTGTCAGCTCTGTTGTCTAGCTCTGTTGTCAGCTCTGTTGTCAGCTCTGTTGTCAGCTCTGTTGTCAGCTCTGTTGTCTAGCTCTGTTGTCAGCTCTGTTGTCAGCTCTGTTGTCAGTTCTGTTGTCTAGCTCTGTTGTCAGCTCTGTTGTCAGCTCTGTTGTCAGCTCTGTTGTCAGCTCTGTTGTCTAGCTCTGTTGTCAGCTCTGTTGTCAGCTCTGTTGTCAGCTCTGTTGTCTAGCTCTGTTGTCTAGCTCTGTTGTCTAGCTCTGTTATCTAGCTCTGTTGTCAGCTCTGTTGTCTAGCTCTGTTGTCAGCTCTGTTGTCAGCTCTGTTGTCAGCTCTGTTGTCTAGCTCTGTTGTCAGCTCTGTTGTCTAGCTCTGTTGTCAGCTCTGTTGTCAGCTCTGTTGTCTAGCTCTGTGTCAGCTCTGTTGTCTAGCTCTGTTGTCAGCTCTGTTGTCTAGCTCTGTTGTCAGCTCTGTTGTCTAGCTCTGTTGTCTAGCTCTGTTGTCTAGCTCTGTTGTCAGCTCTGTTGTCTAGCTCTGTTGTCAGCTCTGTTGTCTAGCTCTGTTGTCAGCTCTGTTGTCTAGCTCTGTTGTCAGCTCTGTTGTCTAGCTCTGTTGTCAGCTCTGTTGTCAGCTCTGTTGTCAGCTCTGTTGTCAGCTCTGTTGTCAGCTCTGTTGTCAGCTCTGTTGTCTAGCTCTGTTGTCTAGCTCTGTTGTCTAGCTCTGTTGTCTAGCTCTGTTGTCTAGCTCTGTTGTCTAGCTCTGTTGTCTAGCTCTGTTGTCAGCTCTGTTGTCAGCTCTGTTGTCAGCTCTGTTGTCTAGCTCTGTTGTCAGCTCTGTTGTCTAGCTCTGTTGTCAGCTCTGTTCAGCTCTGTTGTCAGCTCTGTTGTCTAGCTCTGTTGTCAGCTCTGTTGTCAGCTCTGTTGTCAGCTCTGTTGTCAGCTCTGTTGTCAGCTCTGTTGTCTAGCTCTGTTGTCAGCTCTGTTGTCAGCTCTGTTGTCAGTTCTGTTGTCTAGCTCTGTTGTCAGCTCTGTTGTCAGCTCTGTTGTCAGCTCTGTTGTCAGCTCTGTTGTCTAGCTCTGTTGTCAGCTCTGTTGTCAGCTCTGTTGTCAGCTCTGTTGTCAGCTCTGTTGTCAGCTCTGTTGTCTAGCTCTGTTGTCAGCTCTGTTGTCTAGCTCTGTTGTCAGCTCTGTTGTCAGCTCTGTTGTCAGCTCTGTTGTCAGCTCTGTTGTCAGCTCTGTTGTCTAGCTCTGTTGTCAGCTCTGTTGTCAGCTCTGTTGTCTAGCTCTGTGTCAGCTCTGTTGTCTAGCTCTGTTGTCAGCTCTGTTGTCTAGCTCTGTTGTCAGCTCTGTTGTCTAGCTCTGTTGTCTAGCTCTGTTGTCTAGCTCTGTTGTCAGCTCTGTTGTCTAGCTCTGTTGTCAGCTCTGTTGTCTAGCTCTGTTGTCAGCTCTGTTGTCTAGCTCTGTTGTCAGCTCTGTTGTCTAGCTCTGTTGTCAGCTCTGTTGTCAGCTCTGTGTCTAGACTCTGTTGTAAGCTCTGTTGTATAGCTATGTGGTCTAGCTCTTGGTTGTCTAGCTCTGTTGTCAGCTCTGTTTGTCTAGCCTCTGTTGTCAGCTCTGTGTGTAAGCTCGGTTGTAAGATAGTGTCTAGCCTCTGTTGTCAGTTGGTTGTCTAGCTATGTTGTCAGCTCTGTTGTCCCAGCTATGTTGTCTAGCCGGTTTGTTTAAGCTGTTGTCTAGCTCTGTTGTCAGCATCTGTGTCTTATAGCTATGTTGTAGCTTACTGTTGTATACTTGTTATCTAGATATTGTTGTTCAGCTCGTTTGTCTAGCTCTGTGTCAGCTATGTTGTAAGCTTATAGTTGTCTAGCTATGTTGTATAGCTATGTTGTCTAGCTTGTTCGCTATGTTGTAGGAGAGAGGGGGAGTACGACGAAGGGAGGTTGAGAGATAGGGGGGAAAGTCGAGGGCGGGAGAGAGAGGGGGTAAGCGATGGGGGGAAGCTATGGGGGAGACTAGGTGTTTGTAAGAGTATGTGGGTAGACGAAAATGTTGCAGATTCGTTGTACTAGCTATGTTTACAGATATGTTTGTATAGTCTGTTGTACAGATTTGTTGTCAGCTCTGTTGTCAGCTCTGTGTCAGCTCTGTTGTCAGCTCTGTTGTCTAGCTCTGTTGTCTAGCTCTGTTGTCTAGCTCTGTTGTCTAGCTCTGTTGTCTAGCTCTGTTGTCAGCTCTGTTGTCAGCTCTGTGTCAGCTCTGTTGTCTAGCTCGGTTGTCAGCTCTGTTGTCTAGCTCTGTTGTCAGCTCTGTTGTCTAGCTCTGTTGTCTAGCTCTGTTGTCTAGCTCTGTTGTCAGCTCTGTTGTCTAGCTCTGTTGTCTAGCTCTGTTGTCTAGCTCTGTTATCTAGCTCTGTTGTCAGCTCTGTTGTCTAGCTCTGTTGTCAGCTCTGTTGTCAGCTCTGTTGTCTAGCTCTGTTGTCTAGCTCTGTTGTCAGCTCTGTTGTCAGCTCTGTTGTCTAGCTCTGTTGTCTAGCTCTGTTGTCAGCTCTGTTGTCAGCTCTGTTGTCTAGCTCTGTTGTCAGCTCTCTGCCAAGTTTCATTTTCTAAAGCCATCGTTTTCTTGGCAAGTGAGCACGTCAAAAATGGGCACTCTAAAGTTAGCCCTTCTCCGCGAATTTCCAATTGGATTGTCACGAACAATAAACATTTTGAAGTTACCGACTTCAAACACGTGTAAGTTTAAAATGATGTATAAATTAAAAGCAAAAACAAACATATTGTATATAAATCTAAAAGTGAACTCACACACACACATGATGTGTATAAATATATCGTGGTGTGCTTGACCACAAATATCGAGTGAGTCTGCCTAGTTAACATAAAGCTACAGTGTTGTCACTACATCATGTATATGTTAGCTTAGTTCGCATTGCAATAATATAATAGCATGTGTACGAATATATATACGTACATGATGATACTAGACTATCATACCCAGTATCTATGTATATGTATATATTCAGGTAGTACTCACTTTTAGTTTTGGAGACTATATAGCTTTCTTTAGTCTTCACAAGTTTTAATTCATATTTTCTTGCATATCTGGCATCTTCTACATAAACAGATAGCAATTCATTTACATAAGAAATCATAACTAGCTATGGTGTATTGAAAATGTTGCATCAGATTCCTAAACACACATATACACAATGAGTTGACTGTTTTCACATAAACCCAAACTCAGGTAGCAACTAGGCATGAGCTGATTAAGAAAGAGGTTCAGAATACGCCTACATATCGGACATTTTACGCATTTTATCAGTTCTAATCTCTCAATAAAACGAGTTTCCGTTGTCAAACACTAAAATCAAGAGCCAAGGATGTGAACCCTCAGTGTTACTATACACCAGCTAGCAGGGTGCGAACCCTCAGTGTTACTATACACCAGCTAGCAGGGTGTGAACCCTCAGTGTTACTATACACCAGCTAGCAGGGTGCGAACCCTCAGTGTTACTATACACCAGCTAGCAGGGTGTGAACCCTCAGTGTTACTATACACCAGCTAGCAGGGTGCGAACCCTCAGTGTTACTATACACCAGCTAGCAGGGTGTGAACCCTCAGTGTTACTATACACCAGCTAGCAGGGTGTGTACCCTCAGTGTTGCTATACACCACCTAGCAGGGTGCGAACCCTCAGTGCTACTATACACCAGCTAGCAGGGTGCGAACCCTCAGTGTTACTATACACCAGCTAGCAGGGTGCGAACCCTCAGTGTTACTATACACCAGCTAGCAGGGTGCGAACCCTCAGTGTTACTATACACCAGCTAGCTGGGTGTGAACCCTCAGTGTTACTATACACCAGCTAGCAGGGTGCGAACCCTCAGTGTTACTATACACCAGCTAGCAGGGTGCGAACCCTCAGTGTTACTATACACCAGCTAGCAGGGTGCGAACCCTCAGTGTTACTATACACCAGCTAGCAGGGTGCGAACCCTCAGTGTTACTATACACCACCTAGCAGGGTGCGAACCCTCAGTGTTACTATACACCACCTAGCAGGGTGCGAACCCTCAGTGTTACTATACACCACCTAGCAGGGTGCGAACCCTCAGTGTTACCATACACCAGTTAGCAGGGTGCGAACCCTCAGTGTTACTATACACCACCTAGCAGGGTGCGAACCCTCAGTGTTACTATACACCACCTAGCAGGGTGCGAACCCTCAGTGTTACTATACACTAAATAGTGATTGCAAATACCAAAATAATAATTTACTTGGCGTAGTACAATGTTAATATATGTCGATGTGTAACTCGTGCAATGAAATGATAGACATCGATGGTGTCTCCTAGAGAAGCTAAACATGCTAGAGATACTCACCTCACAAGTAGTTTTAAAGGAGAACTCCAAGCACTCCACAAAACTATAGTGGGCAGCAAAAAACTATTTGCTCACATGATTACAGCATGACAATAGGGGGTGTTACAGCATGACTATAGGGGCGTTACAACAAAAGCTTTATGATCATGCAGCAAAACTTAAGAATACCTTAAAAGCTTTTTCAGACAAAATAAGTCAAAATTCATTGTACACTGTAAGTATAAGAAAAGCAACAACTGTGGTCCTCAGTGTAAATGTCAAGACAGTCTGAGTGTATTATATCTTGAGCAGTTGCCAGCCGTCATCTTCACCAGCTCATCAACAACAATTGCTGAGAGGCTATTGATCATTTCAAGTACTGTGTAGAGATAAAGTGGAGAGTCCATGCAAGAAACTGGCAGTGATAGGGATACTGATGGGATGAAGTGTATGAACTGATGTATGATATGATGATGAAAGTGAACTGTATTACATCCATAGTTGCCAGTTTCACAAGTGTATTAATATTATATTTAAAATTTTCTGATAAAATCTCATAATTTCAAACAACATGTTTAGCAAAGCACAATTCAGAAAATATGCATGGGAACAAAGTTGTTAAGATCTGTACAGCTGTACTAGACCTATATAGCTACTTATTTCCTGCAATAATGCTGGGACTGCTTTTTGACCGGTCTCTGCAGAGGTCATTCACCAAATAAAAAAAATAAAAAATAAAAATAATAATAATAAAAATTCTATTAATACTGCTGGTAATTTTACTATGAGAAACTTCATTGCTAATTATATACACACCACATACCTATAACTATGAACTTCAGTCATTCTTTAGGTAGCAAATTTAGAGTTCAACAACAGGAAATAACGGGGAGACCGTTAAACTTGACCATAGAATTTGCCGTCACTAGTAAAGGGTGTGGCTACATGAGACCACTCCCCTCCCATCCCCACTAACTGAAACATCACACCATTCTGTATGGCAGTCATCAAATGCAAGACTTACTCGTACAACCTTCTCATTAGGTGAGCTGTGCTGATGATGCACTAGCTAGCATCACCACCCTCTAACTATTGTAAATATTTAATTACTACAAGGAGAATAAATATAAAAGGACGAGAGAGCACTAAGAGGCCCAGAGTCCTTACAAAGAAAAGATGAATTCAAATGAAGAGTTCAAATATGATGTCAGTAATGTCTAGTGATATAAAAAAAAAAATAAAAAAAAATAAATAAAAATGTTGAGTAAACAGTTCAACGATAAATTACAAAGAAGTCTAACTGAAATATGACAGCGATGAAATAAATAACAAGAAGATGAGAAGTTAGAGGAGTGCATATTCATGTATGATGAATTAAAAAAAAGCTTTCCAGTCCTAATCTCAACCCACACCACAGAGATATGGTTTGAATCTACAGAGAAATGGTTTGAACTTCATGTTCTTAGGGCATTTTGTGAACCATGGGAAAGGAATGAAACCCTATGAAACAAAAATAATGGATATATTAATAGAAATATGTACTGCATGTGCCTACTCTGCAACATTGTGTGTATGCATGTGTATGTATGTATGCATGTGTATGTATGTGTGTGTGTGTATGTATGTGTGTGCATGTGTATGTATACTCCACACCCTCTTATCTGGACACCTCTGTTACAGGCACGCCTCCTTACCAGGCACAAATTAGCCTCTCAATTAAACACCTCTTACCCCCCCCCCCCCTCCCCGCGGGTGATTTCGCTAAGTTGACAACCATTACCACTCGTAGCAGTAAAAGCCGGTTATTTCTAGATCCAGGGAGTTGCAGAGAAGCTGTGGGAACACTCACCACAGATGAAGTAGAGAAGGAAAGGGATGTCAAAGGGAAATAGACGTGTACGGCAGAAGGAAAGTGGACAATCGAGAACTTGTTTTGTTTTGTACTTTGAAGTGTTATTCATGTATTCGTTCAATTTTAAAATTGTTATCCAATCAGATTTGAGAGACCGGGTGTGATTGGGTTTTATATACTCTGGCCTATAGCACCCAGCTCAGAGTTACGTAGGTTGGAATTGTGGATCAGTTGATCGCTGTATCTGTGAGTCCATACCTCTAAGGGTAGACTGTGGGTCGCCTCCATCTGGGGAGTGGTGTTAGCGAGCAAGCCAAGTCTTCCTTGCCTACCGTATCTGAACAGAACTCCTGGAGGCAGCGGGAAACACTATGGTGAAGCGAGGCTACTCAGTGTAGCACTAACACCGAGGCAGATCACCATAAAGCCTACTGAGGGCTGCAAGCAAAGAGGACTGTGCTTAAGCTTGAAGAAAAAGAAATAGAAAAAGGAAGGGAAAAAAAAAGCCAGAAACTTATTGAAATAGGTTATGTAGTTCTTGGTTCAACACGCAGTTGGAAAAAACAAAAACAAAAAACTGTCTTTCCCTTAGTAACAGGCATTTCTGAAATACAGGTGCCATCAGGTCCCAAGGTCCCCAGATAAGAGGGATTGAGTGTATATGTATGAGTGTGTGTGTACGTGAGTGTGTGTGTGTGTGCTATCACAACTATACCATTTTCTTTTTCTTTTTCTTCTTGAACACAATCAACTCATCCATGTGGTCCATGTCAGATTTCTTCTTCTTCTGTAAAACACAAACAAACAAACAAACAAACACTCTTCCCTGCAATATTTACACATTATAGTAATGGTCCTTATTTCATTAACTCTCATGCACCTACAGGCACACACCTTACCAAACCACTGTGTGAAACACATACACACTGTATAGCAGTGTGCTGTAGTTTTGACATAGTACCTAGCGGTGTGTGCTGAAGCACTAATAGCAAGCAAGAGTCTAACTGTACGTATTACATACAATCATATTTACTATTTCCCATTTATTCTTAAAACAATTCAATTTTATCTTGATTTAATGATTAGAAGAGAGCTCACTATGAACTACAGCAATTCACCTCTAGTTATCCTGAAGGCAAGTGTTGGGCGTTTAGAGGCTGCACTGAAGCATTCACACTGACTGCTAGCGCTGACTGCGTTCACACTGACTAGGAATGATGCAGTAACTACTGGTGGTAGGAATGACGCTGTGAAGCCATCAAAATGATAAAACCAAGACAGTATGAAAGTGGGAGCTGTGACAAGACTGTATTAATTGCATTCCTTTCCTCCTTAGTGGTTAGGTAAAGGGTCTGGCCACGCAATAGGCAGTGATATTATAAGAACTGTTTAAATATTACAATTAATGGGCGTGGCAGTAAGTACCGCTAGGCAAAAAAAATAAAATAAAAAAATTAAAAAAATAATAATAAAAAAAAAAGAAGGAAAAGTATGCCAACATCACTGGCACACTAGTTGTGCTCAGTATAACATAAAGCTGTATGTGCATGTATTTACTGCTAAAACCAATCCTTGTATAAATTTGAAGTAAGTTAGATTCATAACACTCCAGTCTTGCAAAAAAAAAAAAAAATCTTGTGACAACTATAATTGACAACTACGAGAAACACCATTGATTAATTGATTAATCCTGCTGCACACACACACACATACATACTCGGGTGATGGAATAAATGTCGGCAGAAGAGACTCTCTACACTCTGTCCTAGTTGAGTTTGTGTGATCACAACCACGGAAATAAGGAATGCATTTGCTGGAAACCAATTAGGTCACATGACTTTAATAGCTCTGGCACACAAATGTGAGTGCTCTCCAGTAACGCTGCCGGTGATCCCACGGGACAATAGAAATGTCCCATGGGATGTCCCATCAAAATTTAGGATTATTAAATTTGTAATGTGATTGAATAGTCATGCTAGCCTTTATGTGTGAACAGTCACACCATTAGTACCCGAAAATGGGGGTGGGTTTGTCCCTTAACCCCCTGATGCTTGAGGGCTACACACATACAAATAGTTTCTTAAGTGAACTCACAAGTCTCAAAGATGGGCTTTCATAATTTCCTCCATTGCAAGAATTTTCTACACGATCCATGAGGTCTATCAGACATGAGGTCGTGGGAGAATGTGTCTATTAAATAAACATACAATTTACCCCAATTGCAGCACGCCATAAAAATCCGGCAATAGTACGCACATAAAGTCAACTACTACATCTGCTCTTACCTGTTCACTATCAGAGACGCACTTGACAACTTTCCAAATCAACTCATCTGCTTTCCAATTCATATTCCAGTAAGCCCTTAAATAACAACAACATTTTACAAAGTTTACAAGTCAAGTACTATCTGTGTTCCCTTCCCCTTGCCTCTCATTAGGTCATGTCACCACTACACCTCCAACTAAGCAGTCTCTCATGAGAGGAAATGACTAACACAAAGCAATTGCTAGAGATGGCAGTTACTGGAGAAGTCAAAGAGAAGTTCCCCTCTCTCCCTCCCCCAACCCAGCCTAATGCTAAAAGGAAGCTTGCCCACTAATTTGGGAAGAAAGAATCTCCAATAGTTCCAGTCCTACGCCAGTTCAGTTTTCTGACTGCGTGGGTGGCCCTAGTTTGTAAGTCCCAATTCAGAGAATAAGAGATACTCTGTTGAAAACTTACTATCATCATGAAACTGATTTAACTTAGTGTCACTACAAGCACAGAGCATGTCCTTCCCTCCTTCCCTCATACTCCCACAGAATGGGAAAATAAAGAGATTGTAAACACGTACTTTGTCTACCTCATTCATACACCTCCTGCAATCACTGCAAATCACTCTCAATATGGCAGAATTGACCTCATAACTGCTTACCATAAGTTTACAGGCTCGAGTAGAGTCCTACCAATGCAAGCTACACATTTCAACCCTACACCGCACCCGTTTTTAGAGCTGGTGTTCACCCCAGCTCTCATGTAGTTACACCCTTTACCTACTGCTAGTGAAGGGTGGTAGACTGACATTGAGCAGTCTGTTCAGTTCCGCTCACTGAGACTACAAGCAATAGGTGACGTGTTAATAATGTAATACTGCAACTTAAAAAACTGCTCAAACTTTAGCATGTGTTGTATATGCAACTCTCTGACTGATCACCTGCAGCCATGCTGGAAGCTCTTCCTTCTGATGATGCCATAATTCAGAGTTCTGTCAGTCGAGCACTACCTGAGACTAACCTAGCTCTGAGGTCAGCCTCTTTAAAGTTGGAAGCTATTAGAAGTCTCACCAAGCAGCAAGATATTGTCATTGCTCTGCCTACCAGCTAGCTGAGAGGTGAGCAGTGCTAGCCAGTAGTGCTAGCTATTTCAGTGACATTTACAGTACCAGCAACTACTCAAGCAGTTTAGCAAGTATAGCGACATACACCCCACACTAAATAAATTTGAAACCGTTCACATGCTGACTCAGCAGGAGCGAACTGCTTCGTCACCACCACACAGTCTAAACCAAAGACTTTTCCTCCCCTAGCGATAGGTAAAGGGTCTGGCTACGCGAGACTACTCCCGCCCAATTCCCTATTTCTCTACAAGAGATAAGGACCAATACTAAATTTGAGGGGTGCACCAAGAGAAGCTTTTCAAGATTTACTCCCGTTACACACTGAAAGGTGGAAACTCACCTTAAAGTGTCATCTGAAAGCTGCTGGCATAGCTAGACTAATGTAGATCATGCCTTTCCACTTCAGGCTTTGAAAGCGTCTTTCTAAGGCTGCTAGCTACCGCCGAAGGTCACATGACGCCTATATTTTACTGTGACGTAATTTTGGTGGGGTTAAAAAAAACTTGTGGTAGGGCTGGATATGGGTAGTCAGTGAAGATTTCAGAGAGAAGTTAACACAACTCGAAGAATGCTTACGAGAGTCTGGAAGAAAAGGTAAGAACCTATGGGGGTTATCAAGCTTTCTAAACCAGGGCATGAGCCTAGCCTGTCGGGTAGAGCGGAAAATTACTATAGTTTCGCGAGAAACCCTTTACCCAACAGCAACGGCTAGGTAAAGGGCAGTCCAGTTTAATTGATTACAATTTTAGCTAGTGGTCAGTCAGACCAGTGAAGAGCGTGTTATTTGTCTCAACAGGACAGAGTTACAATCTAGTTTTGAAACTATGCTAGCAGATCATGGTTCTTGTGATAAAAATATATTGCAACTGGCTCAGGATGCAACTAAACAATATCATGACTTGCACATGTTTAAATATCTTATAATTATAGCTTTGGCCTGCATCTCTCTTTTAAAATATACAGTGGAACCTCTGAAAGTGAACTCTCTTACCAGTTAAATTACCTCTTTTAGTGTATTTTCTGCTTGTCTCCTCCAATAGAACAAACAACCGTCCTCTCACTTGTGAACTAAAGACCCTGCTCCCAAGTTGTTCTCAGAATATTTCCGTTGTCATTGTGTCCGACATCTTGGTCATTGCTAATTCACTCTCACTTCCTTGATTTAGGTCTGCATCATGTGGGTGGTCTTCACCAAGAACACACACTAGTGTCATCTAGACCATCACCCAGCCACGCCATATGTGAGTAGCTAGTTCATCTAAGTCAGGTGGGTGTGGCTAGTTCTATCTAAGTCAGGTGTGGGTGGCTAGTTCTATCTAAGTCAGGTGTGGGTGTGGCTAGTTCTATCTAAGTCAGGTGTGGGCTAGTTCTATCTAAGTCAGGCGTGGGTGGCTAGTTCTATCTAAGTCAGGTGTGGGTGGCTAGTTCTATCTAAGTCAGGTGTGGGTGGCTAGTTCTATCTAAGTCAGGTGTGGGTGTGGCTAGTTCATCTAAGTCAGGCGTGGGTGGCTAGTTCTATCTAAGTCAGGTGTGGGTGGCTAGTTCTATCTAAGTCAGGTGTGAGTGGCTAGTTCTATCTAAGTCAGGTGTGGGTGTGGCTAGTTCATCTAAGTCAGGCGTGGGTGGCTAGTTCTATCTAAGTCAGGTGTGGGTGGCTAGTTCTATCTAAGTCAGGCGTGGGTGTGGCTAGTTCTATCTAAGTCAGGTGTGGGTGTGGCTAGTTCTATCTAAGTCAGGTGTGGGTGTGGCTAGTTCTATCTAAGTCAGGTGTGGGTGTGGCTAGTTCTATCTAAGTCAGGTATGGGTGTGGCTAGTTCTATCTAAGTCAGGTGTGGGTGTGGCTAGTTCTAAAGTTATCTAAGTCATGTGGGTGGCTAGTTCTATCAAGTCAGTGTGGGTGTGGGCTAGTTCTATCTAATCTAAGTCAGTGTGTGGTGTGTGGGCTAGTTCTATAAGTCTGTGGGTGGCCCTTAGTTCTATCTAAGTCAGGTGTGGGTGTGCTAGGTTTTCTATCTAAGTCAGGTGTGGGTGTGCTAGTCAGGTGTGGGTGCTATTCTATCTAAGTCAGGTGTGGGTGTGATCTAAGTCGGTGTGTGGTTGGCTAGTTCTATCTAAGTCAGGTGTGGGTGTGGCTAGTTCTATCTAAGTCAGTTGGGTGTGGCTAGTTCTAATCTGGCTATCTAAGTTCTATCTAAGGTGGTGAGTGTCAGGCTAGTTCTAGTTCTATCTAAGTCAGGTGTGAGTGGCTAGTTCTATCTAAGTCAGGTGTGGGTGTGGCTAGTTCTATCTAAGTCAGGTGTGGGTGTGGCTAGTTCTATCTAAGTCAGGTGTGGGTGTGGCTAGTTCTATCTAAGTCAGGTGTGAGTGGCTAGTTCTATGTATGTACGGAATTGAATTATCTAGAGTGGGTGTGGTCTATCTTCAACAACAGTGTTTGTTATATCTGGCTGAGGCCAAAATAATAGGACAGGAAGTGGAGGACATTCTGGGCAAACTATCCATATTAGTATTCACACGTACCTAACTACTGTGGTACAATTGTATTCATACCTGCCTAACAATGGTGGTATTGTGAACTCAATGTTAAAAATAACAAGCCATATTCATCCCCCCCCCCCCACGTCCCTGGGATCAGCTGGCTTATCATGTTTAGAAAAGTGCCACCAATCCACCAAATTACACAATAGAGTTTGGATACAGGGTTCTGTCTGATTAGGGGGTGGGTTCTCATCTTCGGGTGTACAGTTTCCAGACTATAATAGAGAGCGGGACCATCAGACTTATCACCCTCCCTTCTCCCATCAACTTGAGATGTAGTAATAGTCAGTTTGTTTGAAATTAACTAATAAGATATTATAACAACACATACAAACATTTGAGGGGAAGTAAGTCAAACATGTCACATACACACAAAACAAACCTTTAACCAAAAATGAACAACAACAGCAACAACTATAAAACATAAAACATCCACTTGATGTAGTTGGGTGAACTAGGACTGGCTAGTAGATTGGTTTCTCTTCTTCTTCTTACATTTCGTTGTGACTAGTATTCTTATGATGCTGCCAGCAATCACCAATGCTGCTACTGCCACTCCCACTACAACATACACAAACCAAACTAAATAAGGATTAGGATTCATGTTTTCTGAGAAGATAAAAGTTGCTATAACAACAGAAACAACAACAAGCAAAGAATGAACTGGTGGCAAATTTAGTGTTTTGAGACGTAATTGGCAAACAATCACTTACATAGCAGCAGCTCAGAATTCCCAAAACATTCTCTGACTATATTTTCAGCATGAGCAGGTCACTCGGCCACCGCAGGAAGTCAGGCGAGGTAAGGTTGGACGTCAGCGAGGTGGTGGTGCAGATCACAGTGAAGTTGGACGGCTCGTTAACAGACGTGTTACTCCCTGGCACAAACACTTCCACTATTTAGCAAGTGTCCGCCACTGGTCTGTTTACACCCCACTTCACACGTAGCGTATCACCATCAGCTTCACATCCTGCGACCTAATAGTGGGGAATTCTGCAGATACAGCAGAAATACATCCATAGTGATCACAGTGCCATACAGACGATGGGAGCCCTGGGATTTCTTCCCCCCCTCCCTCCCTAATTTTACCCCAATTAAATTTTTCAAAAATATTAATCAGGGGTTCATTTAGGAATTAATCTAGGGGGGGGGGGGGGGGGGGGACGAGACTGAGCTTTTGCTAGCTTAAGGGGTCACAAATTCCATACATAATTAAGATGGTAGAGGACTTCTGATTTAATCATTTGCAATCACCTTCATCATTTGCATTCTAACTTTACTTTTTACTTACGAAGGGTTTAAAATATTCCAAGGGGGCGAGTGCCCCCTTGGCCGCCCCTAAATGAGCCCCTGTTAATGATGAGTATAAATAACCTTACACTATGATTAGTTTGTTCAATAATGTCCACCATTTCTTCAAAATCAACACTTCTCTAGTTCTAGTCCTTCAATACCTATTCATATTAGGACATGGCGGATGTAGTTTTTGTATTGTGACAGAGGAACTTTAAACTTCTTAGGTTCTTCAGAGAGGAAGACTATTAACTTATGTTCCCGCCTTGAGGGCAGGGACACTAAGTGTTCCTCTGATTGCATTGTTAGGAGCAGTCGCTACATTCTAAATGAGTCAGACGCTGCACAGCTGTCGTGAACTACTGCTCAGGCCACAAGTAGTGTCCTTGCTGCGCTCGGGACACTAAAACAGTAGTTCTCTCGGAGGTGGCACCTTACTATTAGATAGTTTGTCGAAGTTTTCATCTGATAATCTGTTTTGCATTGTGACTACATCATATCATGCGGCTAATTAAATGAACAGAGGGTGTAGTTAAGTGGATGTGGTTATGTGGGAGTGGTTATATGGGTGTGGTTATGGCCACACCAATCCAATAGGGCTTCCTATGCCCTTGCATTGACCGTTTATTAACGAGTACGGAATTACTTTCTTTGCAGTGACAGCTTCTTTAATAAGCTGACTATATCTAAATGACCACTAGCTCCTGACCACAAACACTCAGCTACTATGGCTTGTTAGGTTTTGCCAAAGCACAAACAAGAGTTTATTTTAAGGTTAGGCTCACAACTGTGTAATAATTCAAGAAATTCTTGTTTGTTGTTGTTATTATTTAACCCCCCTCCCAGTGGTAACTATGGCATAGAAAACCCTTTACCATACATATATTTTTTAAAACTGGGGCTGTTTTTAAGAAAAGAATTAAGGCAGATAATATATTTATTTGTTTGTGCTATTTGTTAAATATGAAAGTTTACTTTAATCAGAAAAATTAATAATCAAATGAATTCCATATAGTGCACACGTTAATAGATGACATGACCGGATAAATAAGTGTGGCCACACCCACCTATGAATAATGATAACTGTCTCGAGTCAATACACACCACACTATTCTTTAGCACAAACTTTAGCTGTAACACACAACACCTTCACATACACACACAAAAACTTCTCTTGCAACTGCTAGCGGTTATGCGCACCTGGCAGAGCCAGGATGCCTGTGCACTAAGCAGGCACTATGAGCCGTGCAAGCAACGCTCCTGAAGCCGGGCTAGGAACTCGCAGGAGAACAGACCTTTCCTCACAGCAAGTGGTGTGGGCACCCGAAGTCCCACCTGGACCATTGCTGTTTCATGAGAAAAGGCCTTGAATTTGCACCCCAGCAAATGCCAGGTACCCAATCACAGCTGGGTGGACTGGTGGGGCTGGTGGGAGGCAGATAGAAAATTGCCTGAGTTGGGCTTGAACTCGCAGGCCCTGAGCCAAGGACACAACCACTACACCACACACACGCACACACACACACACTTGTTCACTTGGAAAACCCAGCACAAGATGTGCATTTCCCAAGTAGCTTCTGTTGTAGTATTCAGTATTAAGCTATTGTGTCTCTTGACAACAAACACTCAGATACTATAAAATCAACAGGTTTTAAAAGTTACACTTACTTGGCCCTGCAGCTACAGAAGAAGCTGAAAGATATCCTAAAAACAGCATTTTTAAGAGAAAAAGGAGACTCTGCGTGTGTTTAAAGGGCATATGTATCATCCATACACACACACACACACATATATATATATCTATATATCGAAAATATACCTGCTTTTCAATAGTCCACCCCTAACACTGTCTCGCCCATGCCAGTCATGAATAGTGTGCAGGAACACACAATGCATACCTGAATGATGTAATTGTGATTTCACTTGCTCTAACAGAAGACAGTGCCTAACACTTCTATTGAACTCATCAATACCAGAAATTCATATAGGATCTGTCACTAGGGAGGGAAACTTTGCTGAGTCACAAAAAACAACAAATGTTTAGCTGCTGCAGGTTTTGTCCCAAACTTCCCGGAGACCATTTAAATGAACAGATGTGGTGGGCAACCTACAATGAACAGATGTGGTGGGCAACCTGCGATGAACAGATGTGGTGGGCAACGATGATCAGATGTGGTGGGTATATATGAATGGATGGAGAATTCATGCTAGCTAATCACAAACTTGTTTACAGTTACAAGCACAGCACGGTGAGATTCATAGCACGGTGAGATTATTCAGAGCACACACAAAACACACACCAATAATCATATTCATTATCACGTGTGTGGGCTTTTTTGGTAATACTTCATTCATAGGCAGCTCTCCACACAAAACTAAATTGTCTTCTCCAGTTCTCTGGAGGCTCTAATGGCAACTGTGAGTACAGCTGAAACCTGTCGGACAAAGATTGGACTGTTGCATTAGCTGGGATCCGAGACAGCCTCAGCTGGGGGTACTGGTAGGCTTGTTTTAAGCTAGTGTGCATGCCAACAGGGCTATAGTGGGGATCAACACTGTCTAATGTTATATCATAATCACTATATATGACCGTCTACAGGAAAATCGGGCACAACGCGGCCCCGACGAAAAATTTTTTTTTTGCATTTACAGACTCCTCGGCAAGCAGATATTAAGCTCTCCAAGTTTTATCGCCGTAGCTTTATCCATTCCTGCTATATATCGCCTAACCGTTCCCTTCGTTAGGCTTATTTAATACAATTTTAAGAACTAAATCGATCTTTTTGCGACGTCTACGCATGCTGCGTTGTGCCCGATTTTCCCGTAGACGGTCACATATAGTGTCTAGTAGCACTGAGGCTTCACACCATTGCTGCTTCACTGTTTTATGGTATTTTTCAAATCAAAACTGTTTATTGAACAAATTACATAATTTGAATTACTAAACGATAAACAAATACATTATTATGATAATAAGTTTATATATGCTGTAATGAACACAAATACAAATCACTACATTACAATCTAGCAAGACATTGTAGGATAGTTTATTGCAAAGTTGCTATGGACTTCAGGTAAACTGTCTTGTAAATGGAGATTTGAAGCGTGTGGTCGTGTCTGACTTTTATAAAGGAAGGCACGAGCCTTGAAATGGTGTAAACTCAGGAAGTGTAGTTGCTTCCATTATGTGTTCCACACCAGCCACATTTAGACAGACTAGACATTCTATAGCATCAGTTTCTGAAGCTACTGCACATGGGCATGGCTTCACATGGGCATGCCTTTGCTAGTTCTTTTGAAAATTGAGAAAAATACAAGATGTTGTGAACACAAACATCTTACTAACATTACCACACCGGTATCCTAGCAACTGCACACTACTCTGAACTGAGACTTGAGACAAGATAGAAAACAGGCACACAATCACTTCAAATGGAAATGGAATGAATCTTCTATTCTTAGGACAATTCAACAAACACAAACAAACTAACTAACTAAACCAAACATGTACTACATGTGTATACACCCACAATACTGTGTCATTGTGTGTGTGTGTGTGTATGTGCATGTGTGTGTGTATGTGCATGTGTATGTGCATGTGTGTGTGCATGTGTGTGGTGTGCATGTGTGTGTATGTGTGCGTGTGCTGTCATTAAACTTTTTCTGGCACCAATCCTTATTTACAAAAACCACGTGTTCTGTTGACAATGAAATAAACTGAATTTCCTCATACGTACTTCAGACTTTACTGAAAGCTCTTCATAAATTTCCTTATGATGGTCCAGTTCTCCAGGTGATCTGTGGGCTCATTTTGTTGTGGTTTCTGTGGCAACACCATAAATATAAAACAAACAAACAAACAAATGACTATCTCCTTACACCCAAATTTTATTTGTAAATTAGCATCCCTAGTAAAAATATCCGGCAAGATCTTGCATGATTTTGCAAGAACTCTCTTGCAAGATTTTACCAAGGAAAGTCAAGCAAGAATCGTGCAAGATTCTGACAAGATCATTTAAGATCTGTCGAGGTTTTTACAAGCAAGAACAAGCAAGAAACTTGCATGAATATTCTTGCAAGATTCTGATAAGACCATTTAAGATCTGTCAAACCAGTGAGATACACATTAGCAGTGTTACGTAGTGTTGACACTAAAAGTTATTCAAGTTTTTCATGCAACCAAGTCCAGTTGGGTATACTATAGTCTCATCCATTGAAGTTATGACTAACAAGAAACAAGAGAACTGCACATTTAATAGCAATTAAATACATTTTTTGCAGTACTTTCAATGTATTTATATTTGAGTGACTTTGAGCTCCTCTGTACGTATTTACTTAATGTATTTAAATGCAATGATTGCAAAGTTTGAAATACATGCATTGCTAATGCAAAGCAGAAATGAAGAGAGGAGAGAGAAAGAACGGGCAAGTCCCTCAAAAATATTCCTAGGGGCAGGGAAGGGGAAAATGCCTGTTTGGATATTTAACATGGGACGCCATCTGGCAGTTACAATGCATGCCGAGTCAATCTACTGTGTGTTTTAAAACAATGTTTATCTCAATCACAAGGTTAATAGACGCCTGATTAACTTACTTTTATATTAAATTATAGCTCGTGACAAAGCATTTCTGCAATTGTGCAAAAGTGAAGAATAAAGCACAAATCAAATATGACATTCACAAATCACATGAAATGCTAATGCTTCATTCAGCAATAATTGAATGATGTGAGGTACATTTATTGCACTTACTGTTGATAAATGCTTTACTAATTCTTCTCTAAGTCATGCTACAGAGTAGCTAATTATGCTTTTGAAGAATGTAGACAAATTTTAGATTTAAAAAAATGTATCCATTTTTAAGAATTTCCTGGTGACGACATGATTTTCAAAGCATACAAACTAGCTAGCAATAAATTGGTAATTAAAGAAATCCAACAAGATTGAATTCCAATAAGTGGATTGGACAAATGTTATCATTCTTATTGAGCTACTTTTGATTACTTCAGTTAAATTACTTTCCATCTATAAAAACCAACGTCAGCATGCACACACATACAGTTGTACTCACACACATACATAGTTATACACATAGGCATATACTATTGGATACTCTACACAGTGAGCATTTGAACAAAATAATGAAATTAATCACCTTCCTAGAAAAATACAAGGTAATAAAGGGGGCTGGAAGAGCTAGCTAGGTATATATAGAAATCATATAACCATTGGTGCATAACCGTTCCTTGCTTTGATTTGCTAGTGTGTTTGGCGCAATTGCGTAACGTTTGAGGATCTTTACCAATGCTAACTTATTCTCCCTAGCCGCATGTAACTAATTGGGGAATTGAAATGTTCATAACAATAAAATGTTGCTGCGATTTTCATAAAGGACCCATTTTGGGAAGCAAAAGCTATTAACTTACCCTTGCCTTTCTTGATGATAGTGATGGTGGACTTCTGGAATTCAAATTCTTTGAAGTACAGTGGCTCCTCCCTTTTTTTCAGGCCATTGCAATTGTTATGTGCATGCAGCATTTGTTCTGTTCCAGTTAACGGATGATTGATGTCCAGACGTCCAGACAATTGCTGTTCCACTGTAAAAGTATATTTAACAAAGTGTTGTCAGGTGACCACAACAAGCTAGCCTAGTGTCAGAATAGCACTCCAGTATTGGTGATGCATGCATTATCAGACCTATTGGAACCAATACTTCTCTACTACCAACACACACTGGAGAACACTTACCACGCCAGCAGTGAGAGCAGGCGGCAAGAGCTCTTGCAATGCAGTTGCAGAGATACCAATTGAGGTCAAAGGTGAATAGCAGCCATTCTGCGTGATTCTTCCAGTAACGCAATATTTTATGAATCTACTTTATAGTCCGCATTTTGGGTGTGGTGGGTCAGAAATTAAAAATGTGGGAACGCCCTATTTTGGAAAACAATCGACTCTGTCAGTAAGCAATGGCGGAAAGCCAGCCGCAAGTTCATACAGAGGTGAGCGCATAGCTACGGCTAGCTCATTACTTAATCAAATGTTTGTTAGCCTAGATCCAGCCTTCCCTATATAGCCCGCTGTTTGTATAGCTTTTACAAAAGGGTTGAAAGAAGGGAAAACACTGCTACCTACACACATGCCAAGTGCTTAGCTTAATTTTTTTTTACAACTAGAAAAAGGGAAATTAATGTCTGATCATTATATATAAGGCATCAACAACTGGATAGAAAGAGGGAAACTTATGTCTGAGCATGCTCATAAAGAGATACCAGCTGAACTGAAAAAAAGAGGGAAAGTAATGTCTGAGCATGCTCACAGCCAATGCACTGGCAACTGGAAAAAAGAGAGGGTAAAAGTCATGTTCCTGAGCATGCTCTTAAAAAGACACCAGGTTCTTTTCATGAGCATGCTCAGACATGACTTTCCCTCTCTTTTTTCCAGTTGCTAGTTGTTTTTGTGCTGGAGGATGGTTAGACTATCCCTCTCTTTATGCTACAGTTTGTATCTATTTACTCTAGCTATTTGAAGTCTAGTTTGTTCCAGAAATATAGTAAGTTGTGTGTTTATAACACATAAACACAGCATATATTTGTAGTAATTTTTTTGTTGTTGTGTTTGTTTAGTGGTTTATTTACAGTTTTTACCATGTGTAAATAATTTGTATTTGGGATGTATATTTGTATGTTTGTGCACTTTTATAGGAAGATTATGTTTTGGGGTTTTTTTTTTTAAATATATATGTTCATGTGTTAGCTTTCTATACAGCATAGCAGGTGTCTTTCGAAAAGAAAAAAGCTTTTTTTTTACAATTTTTTCATTGCGTTTTGACTAAACAGTTGGTACAGTCACAATAAAAATTTTACTAGTCAAGTTCTCGTTTCAGTTGATTTACAGCTAAAAGCTAGAAACTCTTCCACAGCTATATCAGCAAGCTAAGCCTTGTACTACCCTCTAAATGCTATAGGGGTCATGCTAAACTGCTTGCACAATAAAAAAAAAACTGACTTTCTTCGATTAAGCAGACTGACTGGATTTTCGCTGAACTTGCTGCTCTGACAGGTCCCTACTTCTTAGTCTTTCTACCAGCTACAGTTGGGTCTCTATTAGTGAGAATATCTAAGCCAATGATATTTAAAATAGCATCATTTTTTTACATTCCTGAAAGTGGCATATGGTAAACGAGCATTAAAACTTTAACATAGTCGAACTGAAAAACTATATTTTATCAACTGCCGTAACATTTTCTCTCTTTTTTCTTTTTCTACAATAACTCCTTCAGTGCAAAAAAAATCTTTCTTTTCTGGTGCCTACTGTACATTATTTTAGCACAGGAAGAAACAGCACATTCTCTTATTATGTGTTTGTGTGTTTGGAATATCATGTCATTATTTTGTGTTTGTGTGCACATATTTACGCATTGTACTAGTTGTATGTTTGTGTGTTTGTTTATTTGTTTATTTCTCAGTATTGTTTTTTTACCGTTTTATATACTAAATATTGTGTTGTATGTAAGCATTGTGTGAGAACCTGTATGTTTGTGTGTTAGTATGTCACACAGTTGCTATTGTTATTGTGTGTATACATTCTGTAAATTATAGAGTAAAATTGTATGTTTGTGAATTATATTGTTGTTTGTTAGCATTTATGCAGTTATTTAAACTTGTACAGAATGTTTATATAGCATATGCATAAGCTGATAATATAGGAATACATTTGTTGGTGTGTTTGTTTACAACATGTGTTTGTAGTCTTTATAAGTTTGTTGGTGTGTTTGCATGTCAAAGTCTCGTTTAAATAGCACTTAAATGCTGTTTGTTTGTTTGTTTATTTATCACTTTAATTATATATTTATTTATTTATTTGTATTTAGAGAGATCTCCATCCTCCAGTCTCTCTTCACTGGGAGCACTGCCATACATGGAGTAAGAATGTCGAGCCTGTACAATGTGCAGTACTACATAATACAGTCATAGTTATGGATTCTAATTATCGCACACTTCACATCTCTACTGACCTTCACTCATGGACTACTACTCGTGCACCATATGAACTCTCGTCCCTAACTACCTACCAGTCTAAGTTTGTATTGGTTGGTGGATGGCATCGCTCCACTAGGGATCTCACTGACACTCTATTGACTAGTACTACTGGTCTAGACTGGAAGCCATCGCTACGTGCCATGCCTACTCTTCGCTCCTTCCCATCATCAGTTAGTGGAGGATCACCAGAGGTCCTGGTCGTGGCTGGTGGGTGGGGCTCACATTACGAGGACTTGGACGTAGTGGAAGTTCTACTCAACGACCATTGGACGACTGCAGACTCACTTCCTTCTTCATGCTGGGGCATGCGATCAACATTCCATGAAGGCAACTTCTACTTCACAGGAGGACATGGCAAGAGAGAGATTCTATTTATATGCACTTTAGAGTCTATCATAGCATCTGCTAGTAATGGCAGGACAAGAAGACAAACAATATGGAGGACAGTAACCACACTTACTGCCATCTTTGCTATCATCTCCTATGTATCGAATCTAATCGGCATCGATGAAGATTCTACCATTAGCAGTTACTCCAACAAGACAGAGGAGTGGATTAAGACTACTAGTGAGGGAGATAGACCAGAACAGAAGGATAATAGTGGATCTATAGCTACTGCAGTCTTGTCTACTGGACAGTTGCTGGTTGCTAATAGAGATGGAGTACATATAGGAACTCTGTCAGGTTAGTGTAAGTAAATAGCAGCATCTCTAGAAAGCCATCTTGCCTTCAGTGATATTGGTTTCTCTTTAGAATGTCCCATTTATAGATTATATGGGATACTAAAGTTAGGTATTAAAAACTTGTACTATAATAAAACTAGAATATTATTATTTATTATTAAGTTAATTAAGTTAAAACTAAATATTTATTATATTAATTATGATATTATAATAAGTAAGGTAATTGATTGTCTTTGCCAAAATTGCAAGTGCTAGAGTGCAGCTGCTTCTACTGGCAGCTGCTTCTACTGGCTTAGCTCCAGGCTATAAAACCAGCTGCCCACACTCTGTATTGCTGGAGCCAGCTAATTGTACTGGTGCAGTGAGTGGGTTACTTGTATAGTATAACCAATGAGACTGTAATAACTAATTAGTGTTTTATTTGCAGTATTTTATAATGCATATTTTATTTTATGTTTAATAGTTGTTCTAAAATATGAAGATGCATATAAACACTTCATCATTTCCAAGGAAGTGTTGGAGCTTCTGTCTTTAAAGTTTATGTCCCTTGGTCCTCCAAGACAAGGCAAGAGTACAACTCTCAGGAGAATTAAGAAAGAGATCATAGATCTTCTGTCAGCAAAAGAAGAGGAGCAGATTCATGGCAGCACAGGCACAGTGGAGTGTTGCTCCAATGTGGTAGTCCAAGGCAAGTCTGATCCAACTACAGCAGAAAGAAGTGTAGACTGGACCATTGTAAAGAATCCCACTGAGGAAGCTTCTCTACTCTTTCACACTCTCAAAGAGAGTTTTGTGGCTGATTCCACTTCTGAAACTGAATCCACTTCTGAGGCTACAGCTGATTCCCATGGAGATAGCGACACCAGGGCAAAGGTCAGTCAGGCTAGCAGCACAGGGCAGTCCCATCAGGTTAAAAAGCAACAAATTAGAATCACCAAGCAATCACGCTCTGCTCAAAAGCCACAGCCTAACTTAATACACAAAATGCTGGCAAAACTAAAATTATTGACCAAACAAAAAATCAGATCACCAGATTATTCTGAAATAGCTGCCATATTCGAGACAGTGTCCAAACAACCACACTTTGCAGAAAATGTGAAGCACTCTTTTAAAGCTTTTTTGAGAATGGAGGACACCGGAGGTCAACCTGAGCTGATGGACATGCTACCAGCACTCACCATAGGACCTGGCCTCTACTTGCTGTTCTTTAGCTACAAGTTCCAACTAGATGAGGAGTATCGGGTCTTTTATCAGAGAGCTTCAGGAGAGACAACTGCACCAGAGAAATCTGAGTTTACTCTGCAAGAGATGCTTTTGCGTACTCTGGCCAGTATATCTTGTCTCAGTTCCTCCACCCATCTTCAACCTCAGCCAGGAGCGAACAACTCAGCCATTGGTGAGATACTGGAGTCCTCCAAGTCTGTAGTGTATATAGTGGGTACTCACAAAGACAAGGTTTCTGATGAAGTCATCGCTACAGTCGATTCGCAGCTTCAAAAAGTGATTCGAGACACGGACTCCTACAAAAAAGGCATAGTTCAGTTCTGCTCAAAAGACAAGCTTGTTGTTTCTTTAGACAACATGGGAGGTGGAGTAGAAGAGATCGATCACTTGCATCAGCTACTGGAGAATGCCATGGAGAAACACTTTAAAAAGCTGAAAATTCCAGCTGTGTGGCTTCTGTTCAGCTTGTGTCTTCGCATGAGAGAAGTGAAGACAGCCAGCCTGGAGACCTGCTTGGCCTTGTCCCATGCCTTCAATATGACACCCTACGAGACCAAAGCAGCTCTGTGGTTTCTTCACCACCATGCCGGTGTTCTGATGTACTTTCCCAGTGTGCCTGGTTTGGAGGACCTGGTCATCATAGACATCCAGGTAGTGTATGACAGTATCACTGGTGTCATTCTTAAAGCCATGAGCTTTGATAGCGTAGGTCAGGCCACATCCGAGAGATTCAGGAAGACAGGTCGATTCTCTATGACAGATTTGAAGACAGCTACAGCTGACATTTCAGGAGATCTGATTCCACCAGAGCAACTGGTAGCTTTGCTAGCATATCTTCACTTGATAGCTGAGATTGCATCAGTCGAATCTTCTGATACTAACTCAGTGTTAGAAGAGGAGAAAGAATACATCATGCCGTGCGTGTTAGAAAACACTAGTGCAAAGGAACTGGACCTATTCCACAAAGAATCCTGTAGATCTTGTTTCGTGGAACCTCTCTTGATGTACTTCAGTAGTGGGTTTACTCCTATGGGACTCTTTCCTGCTGCAATGGCATGTCTCGTATCCAACAAGTCCTTCACTTTCATTGCAGAAGGTGTCAAGAAAAACATGGTGCACTTTTTGTATGGAACAAAAAAAGTTCACGTGTATTTTGTATCGAAATCTAAATATTTCGAAGTCGTAGTTTCTTGTGATCCTACTTTCCAAGACTCCATTCACCATGAATGTACTTCTCTAAAACAAGAAATAGAAGACACTCTAAAGAAGGCTAGTTCCAGAATGAACTACAATAGCTCCATGGACTACCAGTTTGCCTTTGACTGTCGTTCACATGAAGGAGAAAATCATCTTGGAGTGGTGGATGGTGCAGACACGATTCCAGAGGTTATGACCTGTCTCTTCAATCCAGATTATCCACAACCAGTTGTACTCACCAATAGACACCTCATTTGGTATGAACAGGTATGAAGAAATAGAATATGTATTCTAACTTGCAATAACTAACAATGATATTATTTGGTTTTAGAAATACGAGAAGAAAGATCCTGTGGTAGAGGTCTCAGAAAGTAAGTCAAGTTATTGTTTTTATTTGGTATCATTATAAATGTTTTATTATTAGGTGACAATAACTTGAGTATATTTCTGAGTGTGTATCCTGACTTGGTGCACTCAGTGAAGCCTTGTGTTATGACAGTAGCTGATCACTGCTACAGTATTGGACTCATATCTCCGGACATGTATGACCAGCTCCTTCAACGTCAGAACTGGATTGATGTAGAGAAGACAAGGAACCTTCTGAGTAGCATTCGTACAGTCTTATCAACTAGACCTGCTGCCCTCAAGGAGTTTGTTACTGTATTGTCTCAAGTGGACTATTGTAGACAAGTGGCAGATGAATTAAAGCAACAACTCCAGTAAGAATATTGTTATTATAGTAGCATTTGAATTATTGTATTGTTTTTGTTATAGAATTGCTGTGGATTGAATTCAATCAACACTACAGGGACATACATTTGAAAACACTCATTGAATTTTATGCTTCATGTATTATATCCCATATTTCAAATTTAAACGTTGTGGATTTATGTCTTCTGTTATTTTTGAATAAAAATTATTAACTTTATTTTAACAAAATGTTATATAATTCCATACAAGAATAGTAATGATCACTAATTGACAATATGGCCACCATCCATAGGCACTACCGCATACACGACACCAACAGCACGAGAGTGTTCCACAAACTCAGACTTGAGTGTGACTGCTGTTCCATTCACTAACACTGTAGTCTTCTGGAAGTCGTACGTGGCTAAATATTTATATACATATGTATAAAATAAACACACACAAACTTATATATGCACATACACACATGTGCACACACATACATACATGTGCACACACATACATACAGATTTGCTCACGCATACAGTGAGTCACTTACAGATCAACTGTGGCCACAGGACTCCATTAACCTCTAAGGTCACTCCATGTCTGTTGCTCATGTAAGGACACTCCAGTATGTTGTAGTCTCTGACATTACAGTCTATTAAGATATTGTTTATTAACACTTCAGTACCAGGTTGGCAAAGGGTCTCCTTCTACACAATAAAGTATTTATTTTGACATTAAATATTGAAAAAAAAACACACACACACACACACACATACGGTTTTAATCCATACAGTCTTCCACTCTGGATTGTCACGTGCTAACACACGAACTTCATCTATTGTCAGATCTGTGAAACACACAAACACACATACACACCAGAAAGTGTGCTAGTTCACCACTGCATGAAATGTTATTGTAATAGTGTGTATGCAATAATTGAATTCATAGAGGGGGACATTTTCTCACCAAGGAATTCCTACCCCCTCAACCACACTATGAACAATGAGAAGAGATCCATTGCTCAACAATGGCAGGCACAAAGCCAGCAAACATGGAGCTGTTGGTTCACAATGAAATGCTGTGAATAAAGCTAATCAGTAGAGACCTCATCTACAATATCTCTGTCTTAGTAATCTCAATTCTATAGCTCTCACAAAGAAATGCTGTGAATTAAGCTAATCAGTAGGGACCTCATCTACAATATCTCTGTCTTAGTAATCTCAATTCTATAGCTCTCACAAGGAAATGCTGTGAATTAAGCTAATCAGTAGGGACCTCATCTACAATATCTCTGTCTTAGTAATCTCAATTCTATAGCTCTCACAGGGAAATGCTGTGAATAAAGCTAATCAGTAGGGACCTCATCTACAATATCTCTGTCTTAGTAATCTCAATTCTACAGCTCTCACAAGGAAATGCTGTGAATAAAGCTAATCAGTAGGGACCTCATCTACAATATCTCTGACTTAGTAATCTCAATTCTATAGCTCTCACAGGGAAATGCTGTGAATAAAGCTAATCAGTAGAGACCTCATCTACAATATCTCTGTCTTAGTAATCTCAATTCTATAGCTCTCACAAGGAAATGCTGTGAATAAAGCTAATCAGTAGGGACCTCATCTACAATATCTCTGTCTTAGTAATCTCAATTCTATAGCTCTCACAAAGAAATGCTGTGAATAAAGCTAATCAGTAGGGACCTCATCTACAATATCTCTGTCTTTAGTAATCTCAATTCTATAGCTCTCACAAGGAAATACTGTG
>WLWD01005858.1_pt1 | contig 38696 bp, 30 predicted proteins | sample 6712731 | NCBI WGS metagenome assembly WLWD01 (sample SAMN12718690, study PRJNA576275) | sponge metagenome | isolation source: marine sponge | host: Mycale hentscheli | place: New Zealand: South Island, Marlborough, Capsize Point | collected 2014-11-01
TGGTAAAATTGAATTACGTCCTGAAAATGAAAAATATGATTCGCAATTTTACAATTCCGACGATGTGATCATACAAGGTATCGTTATTGCATTATATCGAAAATATAAAAATTAGAGCCTCTTGCAAAACTATGTCCGGCCGTATTTTGGCGCAAATCACGCATCTGCGGCCATCATGTGTAAAGCACGTAGGGAGAGACTATGCATCCCGCAGGCGGGACTAATGCAGCCATTAGCTCATGGTTGCCACAGCGACGCAACTTGCGCTCAAAATCCACCTCGGGCATAGTTTTGCAAGAGGCTCATTAAATTTGGATTTTTAGGCGTCAAATACTTATTATACTTTAAGCAGCAGGTTTATTCCTGAATTCGTGAAAAATCTATGGCGAATTGCTGCAACCATTTGGGCATAAAGACGTTGCAAAATTTTTCAACATACCTTCAGGTATGCCTCCGAATTTTTGCAACGTTTTTTACTCGAAAGCGTTACACCGATTCCCTCATAATTTTTCACGGATTCAGGTTATTGACATACCTTTTCATTTCAGACAGGAACTTTACAGAACCCTATCGAAAACCTAGCCTGCATGTAGAAGCTCTATGAGCTGCATCCAGCTAAAAAAAGTAGCTCGGACATTCCTTATAGTAAAAAATGGATGTGCGGCAGGCAATGCTATGCCTAATTTTACGCAGGCAGGAACGCCCGCGCTACTCAAACGCAGCTCATAGAGCTTCTACCTACATGCAGGCTAGTTGATATTGGTACCCGAGAGAGGAGTCGAACCTCCGACCAAAAGTTTAGGAAACTTCTGCTCTATCCACTGAGCTACCCGGGCTGATGACGTCTCTATAAATTGAACCATTTCTGGCGACGAATTGCCTAAATCCTGATTTCTTTTGCAAGATGTATGACCTTTCTCAATGCAATCCATTTTCCTGCAAAGGATGGAATCAAATGTCGCGGTTGTTTATTATGCTGTACGCTTCATCGATGATGAATAATGCAGGTTAGTGCATATTAAAAAATCAATTGAAAGTAATTTGATATTGATATTTTTCAATTTAATTCTACTTGTGAATTGGATATACTTGTTTTCATTGGTTATGTGAATCTGATGACAGGTTCACATTATAACTTTTCTAAGAAAGCGTTGACTAGATTATGGCAGATTTAGCCACAAATAAAAAGGCATATCATAATTATCAGGTACTGGATAAATATGAATGTGGAATCGTATTAACCGGCACGGAAGTGAAATCGTGTCGATTGCATAATATTAGTTTTATTGATGCATATGCACAGATTCAAGGGGGAGAGGTGCAATTACACAATGTTCATGTCAGTGAATATAAACAAGGTAATCGTGAAAACCACGAGCCAAAACGCATTCGTAAACTGTTGCTGCATAAATCTGAAATTCGAAAAATTGCAAGTAACAGCCAGAAAAAAGGACTTACGTTGATCCCTTTGTCATTTTATCTAAAAAAAGGAAAAATAAAAGTGTGTTTAGGGGCATGCAAGGGAAAAACGAAATTCGACACGCGCGAGGCAATGAAGAAGAAGCAAGTTCAACACGACCTGAAGCGAATCATGTCAGGTTAGCAGTCTGTCGGAATCTACTCGACAATCGCTTCTTCGCCTATTTTTGTCCAAATTATTGTCGTATATTGCAATATGTTCTTCAAATTTGACTGACTACTAGCCTGATTAATTCATGCGATTCGTCGCGAGAGCGCTTATCTCGCTCATAATAAATTGATTAGGGAAATTTTCACGGCGAAAGTGAATTTTCATTCACTGAGATGTGTTGTGAGCTAATCGGCTTATTTGAGCAGAGATTAGGACTCGCAGCAGAATACTGATGAATTATTCAGGCTAAATAAGCTCGGCGAAACTCTATCAGGTACTGCTCCGTGCATTACTTAAGGACTTACGCAGAGCTGATATCGAACCGTGAAAAATATTTCGTAAATTAAGACAACATGCTTGTATCTGACTATGACTATAATTTGCCTCGTGCGTTAATTGCACAATATCCCCTCCCAAATCGTGCGGCGGCCCGTATGCTTGTTTTGAATCGGCGTAGTCAATGCTGCACCGCACACTCATTTTTCGATTTTCCGGACTACTTGTATTCCGGGGATTGTTTAGTTGTTAATAATACACAGGTCATTAAAGCGCGTATTCTGGGACATAAAAAAACTGGCGGAAAAGTAGAGGCATTGCTGATCGAAAAGCTCGCTGACGGCAGTTGGGCGTCATATCTCAGACCGGGAAATAAGGTTCGGGAGGAAATGCTGATTGAAGTGAGTGGTTCCGGATGCCATTACAAAATACTTAAGAGGAATAACGATGGAACATTTCACATTAAATTTTTGACAAAGGATATTGCTCATTTAATTGACATCTATGGCACGTTCCGCATGGCCGCCGTATATTCAGTCGAGCGATCAAAGAATGATGAAGATCGTTATCAGTCGGTATATGCTGCGGTGCCCGGCGCAGTTGCAGCTCCTACAGCGGGATTACATTTTAATAAAAAAATACTTGATGCATTGGAAAAGAAAGGTGTAAAGATTGTGCCTTTGACGCTCCATGTCGGTCCGGGAACTTTTAAACCGGTTTCAGTGGAAAATGTGGAGGATCACAGATTGCATGAGGAAAATTATACGCTATCCAGTGCATCAGCAAAGGTTATTAACGACGCCAAACGCTCAGGAGGAAAAGTCATTGCTGTGGGGACAACGTCTGTCAGGGTATTAGAAACGTGCGCAGATGATGATGGATATGTTAAACCCGGAACAGGTCGGACGGATATATTTTTGTATCCACCATATCAATCTAAGACAATTGATGGACTTCTGACAAACTTTCATTTACCAAAATCGACATTAATTATGCTCGTATGCACGTTTGCAGCAAAGGAATTTATTATGGATGCATACAAATTTGCTATTCAAAATCAATTTAGATTCTATAGTTACGGTGATTGCATGCTAATCGTCTAACCTGAATAATTCATCAGTATTCTGCTGCGAGCCCTAATTTCTGCTCAAATAAGCCGATTAGCTCACAACACATCTCAGTGAATGAAAATTCACTTTCATTGTGAAATTTTCTCTAATCAATTTATTATGCGTGAGTTAAGCGCTCTCGCGACGAATCGCATGAATTAATCAGGCTAATGGTTTTAGAATACCTGTTTAGCGGTAGGATGCAGCCGGATGGATTTATACGATAGCAGCTCAGTGATATTATGTGATATAATGACTCGTAATAGTAAATTTATGAATACTTGCAGGTTAATCGTAAATACAGCGCTTATTATATGAGATATGATGAAAAAGATTCTGTTTCTAATTTTAGTGATATTTATTGGAGTGATCCTTTTTAAGAAAATTTATAAACAGGATTTAGATCATTTTGATTATTTAATTAAAAAAAGTGCAAAACTTTATAATGTAGATCACGATCTTGTTAAAGCAGTTATAAAGCAGGAAAGTCAATTCGATCCGAATGCGAGGGGAAAGCATGGTGAAGTTGGACTGATGCAGATCACAATTCCTGTCGTTAAAGACTGGGGAAAAGAGAAAAAACGGAAAATAGTATCTCGAGGGCTTTTATTTTCGCCGGAAATTAATATTGAGATTGGAACATGGTATTTAGGAAAAGCATTGAACCACTGGAGCGACCATAAGGATCAAGTCGTGTTCGCGCTTGCTCAATACAATGCGGGCAGGAAGCGAGCATTGGCATGGGCAAAGAAAATTAGAAACAAAAATGTAATTGATAATATTCCATTTGAATCAACAAAGATCTATATTAAGAAGGTATTAGAGTATCACTCGGAATTTGCGCAAAAATCAACATTGGAAAATACCTATCGTGGAACAACAGAACAAAAAAATTAATGCACTTATTAATCTTCTGGAAGATGAAGATACCCATGTTTCGACCGAGGCGATGCAGCAATTGCTAACATTTGACGGCAATGTTGATGAGCTGGTCGCCGAATTTCAGGAATCTCAAAATCCTGTGATCAGAAATAGAATTCATCAAATGGGAAATATCTTAAAATTGCGCCGAAATCGTAACACATTTATCGAGAACGTTGTTAATCTGTCAATTGGATTATGGTACGGCATACTTGAAATTAATCATCAATATAATCCTTCAATGACGATCGAATTTTCAAATAAGGCGCTAACAGATATTGCTGTTAAATTATCTGATGAAATCACATTAATTGATTTGGCGGAATTTATGAGGAATGAGGAATTTGTGTATGCCTCGGAAGATATGCTGGGTGTTGATCTTTATTTAATTGAAGATGTATTAATCCAACGCATTGGCGCTCCGGTTATGTTATCTATTATTGCCTATGAGTTGGCTCAGCGAAGAAAATTAAATGCTCATATTGTGATTTACAATGGTAAACATTGCCTATTGGATGCAGATAATAATTTGGTTGAACCTGCGGAAAACTGGAGTGTTACCCGATTGACATCGGATAAAAAAGTACATTTTTGCGGTAAAAAGGATATATGGTTGACGGTATTGTCACAATTATTTCTGGCATCCATGTTGGAAGGAAGATTATTGACAATATATAGATCGGGATTTCTCTTATCAAAGTTATGTGGAGGTGAATTAAACCAGTTGCCCCATCCACTGGGTTCAAAACCTACGTCAAAAGTTGTTTAGCCTGATTAATTCATGCGGTTACGTCGCGAGAGTACTTCGTTTGTAGTCAAATATGTGCTCGCAGCAGAAATCACATGAATTAATCAGGCTAGGGCTCACAAATAAATAACCTGGATTTTTCGCATCTTATCTTCGTCCGATCCAAATGGCGAAAAACATTGAAATATTGCAATAGTCTGTCTTGCTGCTCTTGCAGAGACATTGTTCTGACAGCAGTCACGTTTAAAATCAAGCGATGTACACTTCTTGATCATACTCTTACAGCAAACCTCGCCGGTATCTGTTATATCAATTTCATATGGTAATTCCAAAAAAAATAATTACAGTGTATTCGACTTGAATTGATATGGAATCGTATTGAGCAAAAGTTTAAAAGAGGATTAAAAACAACCATGATTAAATTATCGTCCACAGGTATATTCATTCCTAAAAACACCTTATGTTTTTCATTGCTGATTTTGCTGATTCCGTCGGTGATAACGTGTAATGCAGGAGAGTATGATAATGAATTATTGCAGTTCGATTTTGAAATAGAAATCGCGTCAATAACTGAGGTAGAACCTGCGATTGATACCCGGATTCTCGTTGATAAATTAAGACTATCGCTGCCAGTCTATCCACCAACGTTAACTCCTGAACAGGTAGAAATTAAAATTGAACACGATTTAAATGAGATTGTAGAAACCCATTTTCCCAATAAAAAATATCGGGAGATTAAGAAGGTCGCGAGTGAGAAATTTAAAATGTTTAAAATATTTAAACCAAATGATGCAAATAATGAGGTCATCTCAATTGTAAGACAGTATAATGGTCAACCCAAAAGAGAGAAGGGCTTTTTAATGAGGGTGACGCCAAAAAAAGTATTGATTGGCAGTTTGGCGATTTCCAGAGTTGACATTAGTAAAAATGATTTGGCCAGGTTGTATCTGGATGAGCACGAGATTGCAGCTAAAAAATATATTAAAATTGAAACTAGAAAATTTGATGACCAAAAAGAGATATTCAGTACAGAACAGAGAAGGCAGCTTGTCAGAAAGATTTGGTTGGAATCCGGATATAAGAAACTTAAGAGAAGTGGGAAATGGGTTCCCTCTATTGATCTGTATTACAAACATTTAGATAGGATTGAGTCAAAACTTTTATTAGCAAAAAGAGAAGAAGTGAGGGAACGAGTTTACCAGGCAAACGGCTATACTTTTATTGAGGAAACGGGTGAATGGATTCCACAAAATGTTATAGATCAAGCAGCAAAAGCTGCGGCTGAGAAAGCGATTCAGAAAGAACAGTCGTCATTACTCGGCAAAGTAAAAGGTTTTTTCAAAACAAAAGTTGATGTTCAATCCACTGAAAAAACCGATACTGACGAAGGTGGGGCGGATGCTGCCGAAAACCTGGAAACCGATGCAGCCGATGAATCTGAAAATGCGGCGAGCGGCGCTGCCGAATCAGAATCAGACTCTGATTCAAGTGACGAAGAGCAACCTGCATCAGATAACTTATCTGATTCGGATTCTGCCAATGAAGATGTGAGTGATTTATACGATGAATAATGATTTATGAATTATTCATTAACTGACGGTATTCGGGTTCGTATTATCGGAAATCAAGGCTTATGGAAATCAATTCACGAGCTTAATTCCATTTCAGGCCCCCCAGTCTTAACTCTTGGTTCAACCCCTATTTTTAATCAATGCGCATGTGAAATTGGTGATTTATCAGATAAGGTCGCTTTAATTGATTCAGTAAAGGAATGGAGAAAAGGAAATATACTTCACCTAAAACTGCAAAGTCACTTTCCATTTGGCGGCAGGACAAAACTGATTCAGTCCTACCGATATTATAATGGAATTTTGCGAATTACCACAGATTTTGTCATTCCAAAACGCACGATAATTCCAAAACAAATTGGCGTCGGCTCGTTTACTCTCCCTGGAGAATGGCTCGGATATCAGGTGGTTGCCAGGAAAAGCGGAACACAAATCGGGCTGTCAAAATTAAACGATTTAACGTCTTTGCGCTCACAATCAACGGTGATCAAATCATGGGAGTCACATCCTGTTGCTTTGGTATTCAAGCATAAAACTGGCATTGAGCTTGAAATTGGATTAGGAACGGATTTGTGGCGCTGGGATAATGGATTTTTAATCGATAATAACGATGCAAAATATACGTTAGCCTTTGTCGATAATGAGATTCGATTCCAGAGGTTAGTATCCGTTGCAGAAGATGATATAGAACCGATACCCAGACGGTATACATTCAATTGGTATTTATCATGGTCCATGAGTCAACATTCAGATCCAGTGAATGGATTATCGCTCATAGATCTAAATTACAATAATGAACAGGAACTAGATATATCGCAACTAAATCAGGAGACCGAAAATATCCCATCAAATTATGCTTTAAAATTTGATGTGGGCAACATTGAATGGAGGCAGTTTCAGAAAAGGATTTATGATGATGAAATTAGCAATAGTCCTTGTTTCGCCGCTAGCAGCGCGATTACTCATTTAAAACGAATTATCCGTCAGATTTCTTCCTTAAAGAATAAGGGTATTCCGATTTATATTACCGGAATTTCGCCCGGAATTTGCAATTGCGGCCGACATGTATTTAAGAAACGTCCCTGTATTCATTGGGATATGGTCCCTATCATCGAGTTTGCGGCGTGGACTCGAAAGATGTTAGGCAAAAAACGACGCATTATTTTTAATTATGGTAAGTTTGGAACACCCGGCATGCAACATTTATTTACTGAACCAGATATTAAGTATGAATCTACCCGCAAGATTTGAGGGAAAATCACCGGTGTCTTGGTATCCTGGACACATGCTAAAAGCAGAGCGTGAAATTAATCAGAAAATTTCCCAGGTTGATATTATTCTTGAAATTGTTGATGCTCGCGCTCCTACGGCAACTCGTAATTTCCGGTTCAATGAGATTATATCGACAAAACCCAGTATTTTGGTTATTAACAAAACGGATCATATTTCCGAAAAATCATTACATGCCTGGCTTAATTATTTTAAGACAAAAAATATAACTGTCATTGCGGTCAATAAGTATGTAAGGGATGCCGCGAGATTATTATTAAATGCAATTTTAGCTGAGGTAAACAAATTGAAATTTTATACCGCTGCAAGGATTTTAATTATTGGCGTACCAAATGTTGGCAAATCTTCGATAATTAACTATTTACTGAATCGAAATAAGGCCTGCACCGGTCCCGTTCCGGGGGTGACTCGATGCCAACAATTGATTAAGATCAATGACGATATAAGCTTAGTCGATACCCCAGGGATCATGACCCCAAAAATAGACACTCTTGAATCGGCTTTAAAACTTGCGCTTCTTGCGTCAATTAAGGAACGATTAATTGACTGCTTGTTGATTGTTGAATATCTTGCGTATAAGTTAAAAAAAGATGGCAACTGGCAACTTGCTGATTATTATGGAATCACTGAATCAAATGACGACTTTATTGAATTAGTTAATGAAATTGGTCGGGAAAGAGGGAAATTAATGAAAGGCGGTTTGATTGATATTGAACAAACTGCCAGCGGCATTTTAAAGGATTTCAGGGATGGAAAATTCGGATTGCTTTGCCTTGAACATCCGAACATGGTGAGTTCGTAATTATTTCAATTGAACCCACTGAAAAAACATATTGGGCCGCGCATCATACTATTATGGATGTACATGAGATGCATATGCGTCGCACTGATTTCTCAATATTCACTGTCAGCTAAAATGGGTTATCATCTAAGGAATTGCGACGAACATCGGATTATATAAGGCTCTATTTATCAACTTAAACCTAAATCCGTGAAAAAATTTTGATAAATTAATGGAGTGTGTATTCAAAGTGTGAGTGACAATTAGTAAATCGGCCATTCCTTATAGCAATTTATAATTAGAGCCCATTCGAAAAGGGTATTTTGAGTATAAAATTTCTATATTCTTCATGGAATTGAGCTTGAATAAATTGCGTAACGTGTTGTCTTGCAATAATTTAAAATCTAATTTAATTTACCATGGAGGCAACAATGATCAAGCAAATTCCAAATGACTCGGTGTGCAGCAGCAACCTATTCTTGCCGGTTCCGGATACGAACTTGAAAGAGCTCTTGTCTGAGGTTCTGGAAATGAGCCGTAGACATCCGGAAATTCGCGATAGCATTCGAAAGGATCAAGATGCAGTAGCGATAAAGAAAAAAGAGTTACGGCAAAAAGATAAAGCCTATTTTGAATCAAAATTCGAGGCCCTTCCAGAAATTTTGAGTGAAGTGGAACAAACGGAAGCTCCATCCCTTTATTTACAAGTGGGTCGTCCGCGAATGGAAGCCGAACTGGTGTTGATTTTTCTTGTCCTGCGAGGCTACTTCCATACCTTAAGCAGTTTATCATCAATTGAACGCTTACGGGATTCGGTCACAATTTTAGACTACTTGCAAAAACGTGATCTGCTTCTTCCCGGGATCACAACGATTGTTGAGAATGTAAATGCGGCGTCTAATGAAACACGAGAACAAATTCACCGTGCTCAGTGAGGGCTAATTCTCAGTGAGGGCCTAGACGATTTCAAGGAGCTGACATTCGACAGTACGTCCGTGGAAGGAAACGTAGAGTGGCCGACCGATGCGGGTATTCTGCTCAAGCTTATTGAGCGTCTGTTTAGTCTGGGTGGTAAACTTTCGAAGTATGGCGGTCCGTCACTCCGGGCATGGTGGATGGCAAGCTGGATTTCGTCTTTGCAAACGCTGCTGTTCAAGATCAATTCCATTGCCGGAAAAGCGAATAGTAAAAAGAGGATAAAGAAGTTCTATCGGAAATTTTTAAAGACAGCCTACAAAGCGCTGAGTTATCTGAAAAGGGAACTTGGAGAGATGAAAGAACGGAGCGCAAAACTCGATATGAAGCCAAGTCGTCGAGAAATGCTCGATGCCATTTTTAAGCAAATAGACGAGGATCTTGCAGATGGATATCATGTTCTTTTTTACTCGGAGAATCGGGTAATGAATGATGTCCATCTTCCTTCTGCGGAGAAGGTTTTGAGCATTTCAGATGAAGATGCAGCTTATATAAAGAAAGATCCTCGGCCCGCGAAAATAGGATATAAACCACAACTCGGTCGAAGCGGCAATGGTTTTATCCCTGTTTGTAAGGTTCCCAAAGGGAATGCCGCCGACTCGAAAGAATTTATCCCTGTACTTGATTTAGCCATTGAGAACACCAAGGCGGCGCCTTCTTTAGTGAGCGTTGATGACGGTTATTCATCAAAGTCAAATTTAGAGGACGCAAAAGAAAGAGGGGTAGCCACTGTGAGTATAAGCGGCTCAAAAGGGAAACGGATTACGCCCGAGTCAGATTGGGATAGTCCAGCCTATCTTGAGGCTCGTCGCAATCGTTCAGCTGTTGAATCGCTCATGTTTGTACTTAAATATGTGTTTGGCCTGAAGCGTTTTCGACGACGCGGTCTTGAGGAAGTTCGCGCTGAATTGCTTGAGAAAGTCATTGCGTATAATTTTTGTCGGATGGGCTATATTCGTAAGCTCCGTCAAAAAGAAGCTGAAGCAAAACTGCGGCGAGTGGCTTAGGACGATCCCTACAAAATAGTGAAGTAAAAAAAACACCAAAGGGCTTCAACCGGGAGTACTGTGTTCAAAAATAATTATTTTTGGGTCTTAACGACAAGTTGCTCGCAGAAAAGCTGGCGAATCGGCAACGATTATGTCAGACCCATGTTTCACCGACATTAAAATCAACAAATTGCGCCAAAATGGCACGGCAAAAATTGAGCAATTTGCCTTTTCGAATACGGTCTAGTTATAAAACTATTAACAATTAAAATCGTAAAAGGTGTTAATAAAATGTATTTTAATTAAATTCAACACGCCTCGTATTCGCTACGAATAAGCCATTCCTAACGGTAACGTTTACAGCCAGCATTTCGACGGATACGAGTCTTTGATTCGTTAACGTATACTCAGAAGATTATCAATCTAAGATATTCTATAAGGATTACGCAGAATCAAAGGGCGTGTTTTTACACGATGCTGTTGATGAGAATCATTCATAATATATACCTTTTGTTCACTTACTTTTTATAGGAGGCAGAACTCATGATCCAACAACCAACCTCTCAAGAATTTGTTGCTTTAATCGGCATTGATTGGGCTGATGAAAAACATGACATCAGCATTCAGGTTCCTGGAGAAAAAAAATCACGCGTCAACAAATTAAGCAAAGTCCTGAAGCGTTAAACCAGTGGATCGGTTATTTACGTAACCGTTTCAGAAATGGCCCTATCGCCGTATGCCTGGAACAAAGTAAAGGAGCATTGATTAATTTTCTGATCTGCCATGATCTTTTTGTTCTCTATCCGATTAATCCAAAAACATTAGCTAAGTTTCGTGAGGCATTTCGCCCCAGTGGGGCAAAAGATGATCCAGACGATGCAACAAAACTTCTCGAAATTGTCGCAAACCATCGTAATCAATTGACTCCTTGGAAACCAGCTGAAGAAATTGTCCGGATAATTGATATCCTTGCTCGAAACCGGCGAGATGCCGTTGATCGTCGCAAGCAGGTGATCAATCAACTAAGAAGTGTGTTGAAAGCATACTTTCCTCAAGCAATAGATCTGGTTAGTGAGGACATTTGTTCCCCATTAACTTGGGATTTCCTGATGAAATGGCCAACGTTGCAGAAGCTTCAAAAAGTCAAAGATGCTACCCTGCGAAAATTTTACCACGATCATCATTGCTATAAAAAGAAAGTTGTTGAGACACGTTTGCAACTCATTCGTCAAACCCAGCCCTTAACTTCCGATGAGGCCATATTGAAAACTTCACCCATAGAAGTGAAACTCTTATGCCAATTACTCAAACAATACACTCAGAGCATTGCTGAATATGAACAACAACTTAAAGAACTTTATCCCCAACATCCAGATGCTGAAATATTTAGAAGTTTCCCAGGGGCAGGGACCGTTCACTCTGCACGGTTAGCCAGTGCATTTGGCACTGATCGGGAACGCTATAAGTCGCCAGAGAGCTTACAAAAATATTCTGCCGTGGCGCCTATAACCATTTCAAGTGGAAAATCGAAGGTGGCATTGGCTCGCTATAAATGCCCTAAGCATTTGCGCCAGAGCTTCATCGAATGCGCGGGGCAGTCTCTCCAATATTCTTTGTGGACAGCTGCCTATTATCGTATGCAAATCGAAAAAGGAAAAACTCATAATGTCATTCTTCGGGCTCTTGCATTCAAATGGATTCGAATCATGTTTCGATGTTGGCAGGATAAAATCCCATATAATGAACTAAACTATTTACAATCCTTAACCAAGAAAGGATCTAAAATTCTCAATTATATGACAGCTGCCACTTAAATCAATTTAGATGTCAAAAAGCATAAAAAACACATTCACATTGTATTAGATGATAGAACTCTTGAAATTGTTTTTTGCCTGTTAATAACTTTGTTAAAAAAAGTAAAAAATATTCGAAAATACATCTTGACTAAACCCCCCAGAAGGCTGGCTGAATCACATGTGCGCAGCCAGGAATGACCGCGTTACTTTTACCTCAACCCGAGCATTCACCAGAGTCACTCACACTTTGAATACACACTCAATTAATGCAACGCTTTGATTTAGGAAGTGTTGCAAAAATCATGCAACATCTTTGTAACCAAATGGTTATATTAATTTGCAAACTATTTTTCACGAATTCAGGTTAAAAACATTAGCTAATTCTCAGGGTGTAAATATTATGAGTGAAACAAAATCGTCTCCAAAAGCTGAAAAAAAAAGATTACCTTATCTCAATGGATTTATTGTTGGCGTCATTATAGGAATCGCCCTTGGCTGGTGGTTTAAGCCGCCTGCGGTCATTCCAGTTGAGGATTTTAAAAAAGCAACAGAAAGGAGATTTAATAATGCAAAAGACTATAGCAGGGAAGAACTTGCTGATTTTGCTGAAGAATTAGCCAAAAAATTAAGAGAACGGGATATCGAAAAATAAATTGTTAGGCGCTTTTTTAGAAATTAATGACAAACGATGTTTCATCGCGCGCCGACTCAATTTCATGGGAGATTACTTCAGACACTTTTGCCTGAGACGGTCCCATTTTTAGTTCTTTTTTAAACAATTCAACGTTTTCTTCTTCTCCCTGAATTTCGATTTCGACTGACTGATCCGGTAAGTTTTTTACCCAACCTGTTAGTTCATAACATCTGCATATTTTGCAAAAATACCGATAGCCAACCCTTGAACGCGACCTTTGACGGATATACGATTTCGAACCATCTGCTATAATTTTCCCGTTGAATATGTATTTTTGAAACGAAAAATCTAACCTGTATTGGGGATAAATTTTCTACTACAAGTCGTCATATCATATTAATGAATTGTGAGGTCATTCGGGTTCTGAATCGTTCGCTGCTTCTGCACGCGAATAAAATTCATAACTCACTGATCTCTCCGCCGTTTCGGCGTCCCGCGCTTTGCGGGATGTTGACTCTCATAACACAACTTTATGAATAATGCAGATTAGTCTTCATTCGATTTAATTTATTCTCACAATAATATATTCGCGCACGAGTCATTTTCACTCTACAAAATGATAAAATTTTACTAAATCCTCACGTTAGCCTGATTAATTCGTGCGATTCGTCGCGAGAGCGCTTAACTCACTCATAATAAATTGATTAGAGAAATTTTCACGGCGAAAGTGAATTTTCATTCACTGAGATGTGTTGTGAACTAATCGGTTTATTTGAGCAGAGATTAGGGCTCGCATCAGAATACTGATGAATTATTCAGGTTAACCCGCTGTGCACACAAAGCAGCGACTGTGATAATGTATGTCACGTCGCTTTAGGATGTTGCTTTGACTTACCGTATGCGCGCCAAGCGATGTCCGGCATGCGTTTCCTACGTGGGTTTTTTGAATTGGGCTCTAACCTGCATTATGTCCGATTAACGGCGGCGCCGATTGATCTTAGTTTTTCTTCCATTTTTTCATAACCGCGATCAATAATTGATGCATTCTGAATTTCGCTTTGACCTTTTGCACATAACGCCGCAATAATGAGCGCCATGCCGGCTCGAATATCGGGGCTGCTTAATGTCTGACTTCTTAACTCGGATTTACCTGTAATGACAACTCGATGAGGGTCGCAGACGATTGCATTTGCCCCCATTTGTATAAGCTTATCTACAAAATACATTCTACTTTCAAACATTTTCTCAAAAAATAGCACGGTGCCTTCGGTTTGAGTGGCAAGCACTAGTATGGCGCTCATTAAATCTGAGGGAAATTGAGGCCATGGGCCATCTGCGATTGTTGGCAGAGCGCCTCCTGAGTCCCGTTGGATAACAGGAATTTGATTTGGGGGTAACTTGATATAGTTTTTCCCAAATTCCAGTTGAATATTAAAAACGTTGGAAAATTCGTTGAATCATCCAGTAATGACTTCTCACGGTATCTGTAATCGTAATCTGGCCACCCGTTGCGGATACCAGAGCAAGATAACTTGCTGCCTCAATGTGGTCAGATACAATTCGGTGTTTTGTACCGTGAAGCGAATTGACGCCTGTAATTGTCAACGTGTTTGTATTTAGCCCGGAAATTTTAGCCCCCATTTTATTTAATAATACGGCCAGATCTTGCACATGGGGTTCGCTTGCGGCATTTCTAATTATCGTTGTACCCCGGGCTGTCACGGCTGCCATCATAATATGTTCGGTTGCCGTCACACTTGATTCATCAAAAAATAAATCCCGTGCAATAAACCCATCGGGAGCTGAAAAAATAAATTCAGAGTCGTTAATCTCTGCTCCTAATGATTTAAGCCCGTAAAAATGCGCATCAAGCCGTCTGCGTCCAATAACATCGCCCCCCGGTGGATATCCTTTGGCTTTTCCGAGTCTGAATAATAGCGGCGCCATAAACAAAATACTTGCTCTTACTGCCGAACATAATTTTTTAGGTATTTCAAATTGGTTAATGTTTTGGCAACGAATTCTCAACGTCGATCCATCTAATCCGATTTCTGCGCCAAGAGTTTCTGCTATTGAGAGCATTATTTTGACATCAAGAATATCCGGCATATTCTCGAAAACTATTTCTTCATCTGTCAATAGTGCGGCAGCAATCATAGGCAGAGCCGCATTTTTGTTTCCACCTGGGGTTAATTCCCCGTTGAGTTTACTGCCGCCTTCTATTACGAAACTATTCATGAATAGTGATTATCCCCGACTGTTTTTAGTGTTGGGTTGAGCCTGCATAATGCAGGTTAGTGATCGCTGCACAGAAAAATATGAACTTACTCAAATTCTGTTTTAGCTTTTCTCGTCATCAGATCTGTTAATCCCTGTCGTGGGTCTTTATTGTCGTAAAGATCTGAATAAACTTCATTGATAATTGGGGTGTCAATGTTCCATTTTTTTGATAGTGCATGTGCACTTTTTGTTGTTTCGACGCCTTCGGCAACAACAAATCCCATTTTTTCTTTGATTGATTCCAGACGAAATCCTTTTCCCATCTGTTCGCCAACAAAACGATTTCGGCTATGGGAACTCGCACAGGTTACAATCATATCGCCAACGCCGCTTAATCCGGAAAATGTTTCCTGCTGTCCGCCTAATGCGACTCCCAAACGTGCCATTTCAGCAATTCCACGGGTTATTAATGCAGCTTTTGTATTTCCCAGTCCCCATACCATCCACTGATACCCTGCCGCAATAGCATATACATTTTTTAATGAACCACCTAATTCCACACCGGTTACATCTTCAGTCGTGTAGACTCTGAAAACCGGATTCATAAATGTGTTCTGAACCTTTTGCGATAGATCCGGATTTTCTGAAGCTGCAACAACTGCTGTCGGCACACCTTTGACGACTTCTTCGGCATGACTTGGTCCAGAAAGAACCACATAGTTAATGTCTCCCAAAATTTCATTGCACATTTGGCTGATGCGTTTAAGTGTGCCAATTTCAATTCCTTTTGAAACGTTGACTACGATTTGGTTGGTTGTTAATCCAATCTTTGAAATTTCCTGAAGGCATTTTCTGGAGTATTGCGTTGGAGAAGCGAGCACAATCAGTTCGGCATTCATTATGGCTTCACCCATTGAATGCGTCAGAATAATATCATCAGGCAGAGCATGCCCTTTTAAATATCGGGTATTTTTTCTCGATTTCTTCATTCCCTCTATGTATTCGGGAAATGGCCCCCATAAATGGATCTCATGCTTATTCTTAACTAGTAATAATGCGATCGCGGTAGCCCAGGCTCCGTCGCTGACAACTGCAATTTTCATAGTTTTTCTGGTTCTTTTTTTGCGAATTTATTTTCGGTTCCGTTCAATAATTTTTGAATATTTTCTTTATGCTTGATGACAACTATGATTGATAGAATTGCCAGAAAAAGCAAAATTGGATTATTCACGTGGGTAGACGAATGCCCACAGATAATATCTAAAAATAGGGCAATAACAGGTAATGCAATTGCGGCAATTATACTTGCCAGCGATACGTATCGGGAAATAGAAAAGACGACATACCAAATGAAGAGCGAGATCAGTGTTGCAATAGGGTTAATTGCAAGTAAAGCGCCTGCCGACGTTGCGATGCCTTTGCCGCCTTTAAAGTTGATATACGGGCTCCAAATATGTCCCATGACAACTCCGGTAATAACAATAATCGGTATATAATCTTGATGATTGAATTGATGTAGAATTGGCAAATTTTTAGATATGATCACTGGGATAAATCCCTTTAGAGTGTCTAAGATAAAACAAAAATATCCCCACTTTTTCCCACAAATTCTAAGTATATTAGTGGCGCCAATATTGCCGCTGCCTTCTGATCTGACGTCAACACCGTTACATTTACCGATGATTAGTCCGAACGGAATTCCACCACAAAGATAAGACGCGGAGAATACAATTAAGTATGGCATAGAAGCAATATAGTGTGCTTAAATTATTAAATATGATAGGTTATAGAGGGGATTGGCTACGGTTTAAAGGTGATATTTTTAAGAAGGCGAGAACGTTTCCGGTGTTGCCATATTTCTCAATTGAAACTTGAGAATTGTCGATCTAATTGTAATTAATCAATGCCGCACAACGGGTGCGAAAATTACTTTATTGAAATGCCGGATAAACGATAAAGCAGCCCTCTAACCTGAATAATTCATCAGTATTCTGCTGCAAGCCCTAATCTCTGCTCAAATAAGCCGATTAGCTCACAACACATCTCAGTGAATAAAAATACACTTTCGCCGTGAAAATTTCTCTAATCAATTTATTATGAATGAGTTAATCGCTCTCGCGACGAATCGCATGAATTAATCAGGCTAAATATCGAATGCTCGAGGTCGGTCAAGTACTTCTTTAAGTAGAATTACACGTTTTAAGTCCTTTTTATTTAATTTATTAAATATGAAATGAACCTTCTTTTTCGCATGCGTTTGTCCAGCTTGAGTTCGGATATTCAATGCGTAGGCATCGTTTTCTACATTTCCTTTCAGGCCGCTTTGCAGCTTACTTTCTACCGATTTGTCCTCATGATGAAGTACCGATGATTTTAGAATCGTTTCCTCACCGATTTTATCAGAAGAAATGGGGATGGATTCTTGTTCATTAACAATAAATTTATTGTCTCTAACCGGTTCGAATTGCTTAACGTTTTGCAACGATTCGAAGTCAATTCTGCTTTCATCGGCATCAGGATGTTCAGGCCATTCATAGGAGGAGGCATCAGGTTCAATTTCCTTTCGTTTATTAAAATAGCTTATAATCGAAAAGATGATAAATATGATGACTAGTAATAAATCGTCCATTATTATTCTTGTTCTGATCCGGCTTCAGAGATTGACGATCTCATTCCTGTATCAGCCTTAATATTTTCAATGCGATAATAATCAAGGATTCCCAAATTTCCCTCACGGAATGCTCCAGCCATAGCCAGCAGCACTTCTGCCTGGGCCTCAACCACCTTTGCCTGCATTTCCTGAACTTTAGCAACCATCTCCTGTTCGAGTGCAACTGCTGCTGCTCTGCGTTCTTCCGCTTTCGCTTGAGCAACCCGTTTATCGGCATCGGCTTGATCTGCCTGCAATTGCGCTCCGATATTAGTGCCGACATCGATATCCGCAATATCGATTGATAATATTTCAAACGCGGTTCCACTATCCAACCCTTTTGCCAACACACGTTTAGAAATTAAATCCGGATTTTCTAATACGATTTTGTGTGAATCAGACGATCCGATTGTGGTGACAATGCCTTCGCCAACACGAGCTATAATCGTCTCCTCAGTCGCGCCGCCAACCAAACGATCAATGTTCGCACGAACTGTAACTCTTGCCTTGGCTTTGAGTTGAATTCCATCTTTTGCTACAGCATCAATTGTTTGGCGGCCTTTTGTTGGGTCTGGGCAGTCAATGACTTTTGGATTAACGCTGGTGCGGACCGCCTCAAAAACGTCACGACCTGCTAGATCTATTGCAGTTGCGTTCTTGAAATTTAATGTTATGCCGGCTTTATCTGCTGCGATTAGCGCGTTGACTACTGAAAGAATGTCTCCACCGGATAGATAGTGCGTCTCCAGACTTTTGGTATCGATATCAGCAAGACCAGCTTTATTTACCCTGATCAATGCCTCTACAATTAGCGCCGGGGGGATTTTTCTGAGTCTCATGCCGATTAAATTAATAATACTGACTTCTGCATTTGATGCTTTTGCACGAATCCATATCCCGAAAAAATAGAGAAACGGAAAACAAAAAGCGAATGCGACTATAAGTAGGAACAAAGCGATTAATATTTGCATTTTATATCCTTATTATTGTTTTTTATTTTAACCTGCAAAAGACAGGCTAATGATTTGGGGGTTCAATTACACGTGGGATGTTGCTGAAACGACAATTCGGTTTCCTTCAACTTTGATGACTTTAATTTCTTCATTTTTTTCTATGTGTTCTCCCTGGGTAATTACATCGACTCGTTTATTATCAATCATTGCGATACCTGATGGAGCTAATTGCGTATGAGTGGTTCCAAATTTTCCATGTAATTCTCTATTTTTTTCATCGTACGCCTGCCAGTCTTTTGCATCCTGAGCTAAAAATAATTGTTCCCCTATTTTTGATCCCGGAAAATATTTTACCGAAATCCATAGAGAAATCAAACCCCCGATTGATGATGAGACTAAAAGGATAATCCCTAACTCCACACTTTTGCTGAAACCAAGAATAATAGCGGTTGTTAAAAGTAATAAACCAATTGCTCCGATTATGCCGCCGGGAATAATGATTTCGATCAACAGTAAAATAATTCCGGTTATTATAAGTGTGATAATAAGTTGCATTAAATTGAATTGTTGAATTCATTAAAAATGAAAATCGCTAGCCTCAATTTATTTAGTATTACCTGTTATTCAATTTGCTTTCTCCTAATTTCTCAACTTTGCTATAGATAGTGTAAGCTGACGTTTTTTGATCGCGCTCGGGATCAGAGTGCAGTTGGAGCTTCGTTATTGCGGTTGTGTACGCCGCATTACCTGCAAATTTCCGTTTCCCTGAAAGACAGCATTCCCGGATCAACTTAGTATCTTATCAATAATATTCGTGTATTTTTTGGCAAGAGTTTAATAATTCAGAGCTGGAATCAATATGGTTTCTTTAAGTTTTTGAGCGGTTATAACCAGTTCTTTTCCCAACTTTGTCAAGTAGTATTTGTATGTTTTACCTGCCCTTTTTATAAGACCAAACACATTAAGTCTTTTAATAAGCCTTGATATTTTGCTGGTATTAAACGCGGGTAGTTTGGCCCTTATATCTTTGTTTCTAAATCCTGTGATGTTGTATCCCCCCGCAGAACAGTAAGTAATAAGGACAGGTCTTCATGATAAAATAAATTGAACCCTTTGTAACTCCTGTTGCTCTGTTTTTTAGCTTGTGTGATTTTGTCGAGTCTTTTACGTCCGACTGTTTTGTTGTCAAAGGCAGAAATAAATTCCAAATATCGTTTATTGGAAGCCCTGAACAATAAACCTAACACTGAAAGGCTGTAAATGTTTTTTTTCAAAGGGGCATAGCACATGGATTTGCTGCCGTCACGGTGTTCAACCTCACGGTAGTGTTTAAAAAAACTGATATCATTAGTTGTGGTTTCAAGACGGAGCAATTTGGAGAATTTGTCATACATTTTAATTGAGCTTTTACCCATTGTATGTTTAATACGGCTCCCTTCGATACGGATATTATAATTGTTGCCTATTTCGCCCTGGCATCTGGGATCTATTTTGTGTCCGAGAAAAGTGGCAATGTTATCCGGTTTTACCGTATGTATAGCAGTCGCAGTCAGTTCTGAATATATCGATTGTCGGTCTTCCTGGTTTTTAAAAACAATATCTGTAGCATATTCAGTCTGCATTATGCTCCAATGGCATACCTGATTGAATGATGCATGTACCGGACAATATGTTTTGGCTAGTTCATCAAGTCTTTTGTGTATTTTTTGAATGTCCATATTCTCGCAGACAGTTTGCGCCTTGTCAAAATCTTCGATGTAATCAAATGCGTTGTCTATCATAGAATACTTTATGCCTTGTTTGTCCAGTTCGTTGGCTAATATATTGTGCCCGTTAATATATATCTGTAATTTAAACGGGCGCCAGGTAGGAACTCTGACATAGCCGTAACCAAGATAAGGGTCAATGAAATAGAAGTAATAGTGCAAACATTTACCTTGCGCACCTTTGAGGAATGTTTTGCCCGACTCTTTGTCATGCCATGGTTTATAACTGCTACAGGCTTCCATGGCTGAAATAATATGGACCAAGCCTGTATGAATCCCTTTTTTATCCAAAACTTTTTTAACTAAATCTTCTTTGCGGATATGTGATTTCGCCACAAATTCTATTTCAATATTATTGTTTTTGCTATCTGTTGAGCATTGGCTCGCAATTGATTCTTAAACGGTTCCGCAAATTTGGGATAGTCAAAAATACGTTCTCCTTGACCGCAAAGGTAGGATGTCATCCCTTGGGCATAACATATTTGAGGAAGTGTCCCCGTTATTATCAATCTATCGAAACAGCTAAGAACACCACTAATTTTTTCTTTGTACGTTGATGTGAGTAATTCCATTTTATTTACGTTTATTTTGAGATGTTTTACAGGATAGTTTACACTTTTGAGTATGCTGTAATAGATAACGCAAAAAAAATAATATCAATCACTCCCACGGGACCAACAAGAAATGTCGAATTTTGAAGTTTTTCCCTTCGTTTATTCATAATTCCTTGTTCGACATTCGATATTCAGGAATATTCTGGGAAAAAGCGTAAACTAACTACTTTCTGACGCCTGATGTGAAGCATCCCTTTGTTTCAATGTTAAATCATTCCTGTTTGGTTGTGGCTTGTCCACGTTAGGGCTCACAGATGAAACACCATTTAAATAATTGAGAATCTATAGCGGTGATGCCTGAAAAAGTGACAAGAGGGGGTTAGAAAAAAGAAGAAATTATACTATTATTTATAAATAGTTCAAATACAGAACACGGATAGATTTTCGATAGCTTTCTGTAAAATTCCTGTCTGAAATGAAAAGGTATGTCGAAAAATCTACCGCTTACAGTATATTATAATTATGCGGTAAAATTGCCTGATGGTGTAATGGTAGCACGTCGGATTCTGATTCCGTAAGTCTAGGTTCGAGCCCTAGTCGGGCAGCCAATAATTGAAATGATAATATGCCGGTAATGTATAGTGCAGGCAATCGGTTTTTCGATTTGGCAGAATGTATGGTTTCTTAATGGACAGCCACGCCTTTCGAGTTGACAATTATAATGCAGGCTAATCGTCGTTAAGCAATTCTTTAAAGTTCTCGAACAGGCTGGGAACCTGATATAAATGGTCGATATGTTCCTGAGTGTCTTTGACTCCTAAAATTTGTGCCGATTCAAGTTCAAATAAGTTGACTCCTGTAATGGGTTTGCCAATGCCTAATATATGGGCAAGCGTATTACTTAAATTGATCAAGGCGGATAGTCTTGAACTATTTTTTTCTGGATTTGATTCGCTATAAAATAAATTGTGGTGATTGCCGATTACTGTCATTATGTCATCATTCAAATTCCACTTTTTTGCTATTAAGACGCCAACAGATTCATGTAAAGGCGGTAGTACCTGGGAAAAAGATTCTTCATCTATATTGTCATAATAATCTATAATATCTGTCGATTCAGAAATGTCGCAAAGCAAGGCAATTTTTCCAATATCATGAAGCAACCCTGCGACGTAGGCAATCTCTGCATTAAGATCATAGGGTTTTGCTAGCAGGCAGGCAATATTCGCGACTGCATGGGAATGAGCGACCATGCTTTCTGCAATAGGGATGAGTTTGCTTTGATGGGCCAATACAAAACTTCTTGAAAGTCCAATGTACAAGATTGAAATCAGGCGTTCTTCACCGATTCTGGGAAAGGCGTCAGATAATTTGTGGACAGGCAGCTTTCCCGTAAATAATGCCGAATTCGCAACCTTCAAAATTTCACCAGTCATCACAGGACTGCATTTTAAGTGTTCTTCTAAAATCTGGTAATCATATTTCTTCGTGCGAACTAATTCCATAATTGTTTGAATATTTGATGGAATATCAATCAACTTAAATTTATGGCAATTAATGCGGTCTTCTATGCCTTTTATGATTTCTGCAGCATCAATTTCAGGCGAGGTCGTTTTTGTATCGGCATCGTCTTGGAGTTTGTCCCACCAATAGCGTTTGGTTCGTTGCAGATCAGTAATAATACCTCAATGGTCATCGGCGCCGGTTTTTGTGACGTTTTTTTGCTGCTGCCCTTTGATGATTCGGATCCTTTATACATTGATTTAAATTAAGTAAAACATGGGCTCACAGTAGAAACCCTATGAATCAAATCAGACTGGAAATCAACACCGTTAGTGATGATTGTGATGATCATGTTTATATGAACCAATGCCCACTTTTTTAGGTTTACTTACTTTCAATTGATCTAATTTTCTTGCCAGTTTGTCTTTTTCAATGTTTTTTTCAGAAACGTATCTGGTCTTTACTGCCTCTGTTATTTGACCAAATGGGGCTAATTTTTTAGCGGCATTATTTTCGAATTTCAGTTGATAACGGCGCCATAATAATTTTGCTAAATTGAGATGTCCATTCGATCGATCATAATCACCATAGTCGAGCCATTGGAAGCTTTGATATAATATTGATTCAATATGGAAATTAATATTTTTTGTCCCGCTGGAATACAGTGATTCTTCAATACTCTTGACTAAAAATGATTCATAATCAATGGGGCTCTTTTGTAAATAATCCTCTTTGTAATGCTCGAAAAGCTCTTTTGCTTCCTCATTCCGATTGTAGTTATACAATATTGTAACGGCATTTTCTAAAAACTTTTTATGCACCGAATTAATATCTGAAGTAAAATTATTTTCAATCAGATAGTCAATATAATCATGAATACGACCAATTATCTCAAGATTATTTGTTCTTGAAATGATATTTTTTGAGGGGTCATGAAACAGTTTTCCTTCATAGAATGATTCAATCATACTTTGTCTGACAATTTTAGAATAATTGACGCCCCCCTTCATGAAATCTTCGAAATTGTCTTCTGCCGCCCAGTAAATGGTGTGTGCCTGGTGTAAGCGCCAGTCTAATGGCCCATATTGGGTATTAATAAACAGAATTCGTGCGACGTCTAACTTTAATTCAGTTTCAATTTTCTTACGTTTATGGTAATAGTAAATTTCTACAACAGCCTGATTTCGTTCTTCTGTTGACAGTTTTATCTGGAATGGCGTCAATGTTGGTGGATTCGCATTAAAGTCTAATACGTTAATTCCTTGTTGAATCGTTTCCTGGATATATTTCTCGACCCCGAACCGTTTTTTAAGCTCATCCATATTTTTTGCAGCATTGCTTAGATTGATGATTTCCTGCTGTGAACTGGAATCAAAATACGACATCATCTTAAAGGCCCATTGATTTTTAAAATATTCGGACCCCTGATCGATCTTACCCCCAATACGATTGTAGAATATTCTGGCAAGCTCATGCTGAATGACTTTATCGCCTGGATTGTATTTTAATCCTTCATCCCTAAGAAGTTCAATCCCATGGTTTATCCAATTCCAGCGGTCTTCTTCATCGGCAAAATCATGGGCGATATTATAGGACATATTCCAGCCATGGAACGCCCATACGGACGAAAACGTCGGCTGCAATTTCGTAATCCAATCTGCAAGCTGCAATGCATCAAAATATTCTCCCTGGTCTTGCTGCTGAATGGCTCGCCACCATAGCGAATCGACAATAATTGCCTTTAGTGGACCTAACGCGAATGTCGTCAACGCTAGCGAGGCAGGCAGGTCCGCGTTATTGAGCATTCGGTTATAATTGCTTTGATCCTGAAAACGATATATTCTTTTGGCATTATAAACCAAGATTATTAACGCAATAAAAATAATGATCAATTGAATGAGGCGTCGCATTGATTATGTGTTGAGTTGAAGTTATATAAACCGATCTAACTCTTTCTTGGTCAGGATGTACATGCCTAATAAACCGGTAACAATACCATATACCGAAATTGCCGGTAACCAGCGGATGATCAATTCAGCAATCGGAATGGAAATGCCGCCGCTTAATTTAGAAATCACATCTGGTGCCTGAAGACCTTTTGCAATCCACATTGCGCCGCTGATCAACAAAGCAGAAATTTTATCAATTATTGATATATGATATCCCGTTAATATATCTTTGACTATACTGGAAAAATATTCAGATGACGCCGATAAAAAATACAATGTTATAGATAGAAATGACGCCACAGAAAAAGAAAATGCCACACCTGCGGTCAATCCCACAGCCACGGCAACGCTCATATGAATGAGATGCGCAATCATTATTTTGACGAGATTGTTAATGATCGATCCATCTTGGTAAAATAGTGTTATGCCGCTATTAAAACTAACAATTATATCAGATTCATTTTTACCTTTCAGAGTCATCTGAAACTTGCCTGAATCCGGGATTTGACTTAATGGAATGTTAATTGTAGTAAAACTATACGGGTGGCATTTAAATTCCTGTATAAAACTTTCACTTTTCCCCTCGGCAGAAAGCGCCCAGGCGCCCTGGACTGTTTTACGCCGTTTTTCTGCGTATATTCTGAATCTGAAATCAATATATTCGCCTTTTTGAGGCTTCTTTTTTAAATCGAATGACCATGTTTTTTCACCATCAAGTTTGATCAGCTGTTCGGATCGGCGTAAAAGCTCATAGTTTTTTCCCCAGGTTTCTTTATCGACTGACTTTGGATCAATTTTTTTGTCATTTATCAATTTTTGGATACGATCACCAGTCAATTTATCGAAGTCCGGAACAGTCGGTTTTACTTCATATTTTATAACTTTGTAAAAATTTCTTGCCAGATTAACATCTGCTAAAGAATAGGTGCGAGAGTAAACATGAGCGCAGATTGCAATAGAAAAAACTAAAATCATCTCACTGATTAATGCGATAATCACTAAACCCAACCACTTTCCTAACCATATGTCGCGACGTCGAATTGGAAATGCGGTCAGCATGTGAATTTGTCGTCCATCAATCTGACTCCTTATTGTGAAACAGGATAAAGAAATAATGATCAAGGTTAACAGGCTGTAGGTGAGCGTGTAGCTATATTGAATACGCAGTTGCAATTCATTCAGAATGGTGTTGTCGCTTGTCGAAATAACAAATATGAATGACGCGACGCCGGCAATTAGAGATAAAATGCCTAGGAAAGCGCCATTTCTTATGCACACTAAAATGGTTATTTTTGTAGTGGTTAAAATATTTCGCATTTTATTTAGTAAGACCGTCTAATTTGGTTTGGTCAATGTGTTTGCGTTCATCTGTTTTTTCCTTCGAATCCTTTGTCGGATCCCGTGACAGATTAGTCAGCATATCGGTATCAACTTGCGGCGAATTATCCTGTTGCTCACTGATTGGGGATGATTTTTCCGTTAAACTATCCAGAGTCGATGCGTCAACCGATTCGGTTATGTCATTAAACGTGTAGTTTTCATCTTGAAGATATGCGGCAACGCCTTTACCAATCCCTGCTCCATAATTTTCTGTTAATTGGCGACTGCCGACGGAGATCGTTTTCAGGAAATAACGTTCTAGCGATTCTTTTGGAGATGATACGGCGATTTGATCCTGCTGGATTTCCTGCAGCAACGATTTCTTGACTTGATTCAATGTGTTATCGGTTACATTAGGGAATTCCAAGCGCGTTATGTCGATGTTGGTTAGCAAATCTGAAACTGTTCCCGAGGATTGAATTTTCCCTCCGTATAACATCATTAATTCGTCGCATACATCCTCAACATCTGCCAATAGATGGCTGGTCAACAGAATTGTTTTCCCCCGTTTTCCCAGTGTGAGAATTAAATCCTTCACTTCGCGACAGCCGACCGGATCTAATCCTGCGGTCGGTTCATCAAGAATTAAAAAATCCGGGTCGTTTAATAGCGCCTGCGCTAATCCCATCCGCCGCGTCATGCCATGGGAAAATTCACCCGCCATCCGTTTTTTTGCAGAATCAAGTCCTACCATTTCCAGGAGTTGTCGGCTTCGAGATTTGATCACATCCTTACTCAAATTTAAAATAGCGCCAAAGTAAGTCAATGTTTCCAATGCGGTTAAATTCTTGTACATATTGGATCGTTCGGGAAGATAACCAATTCGATATTTAATTTCAACATTTCTCGGACTTTTTCCGAGAACGCTGATCATCCCTTTTGAAGGGTATAGATGGCCCAAAATAATTTTGATTAATGTTGATTTTCCAGCGCCATTAGGCCCCAACAATCCAAAGATGGTATTTTTTTGAATAGCAAGATCTACGTTCGTCAGTGCTGCAATTTTCTTTCGGCCCCAAAAATCCTTAAAAATTTTGTGGATTCCCTGTGCCTTGACTACATGGTCTTCATTAACACTATTTCTGTTACTCTGATCCTGATCTGGCATAATTAGTAAATTGTTTGTGGTTTTAGTTAAAATTTGTCAAGCCAATGATTTATGATAATTGCACCTGTTTTTGAAGTTCACTATTCCAATTGTATGGCGCTATTGGTTCGCTGAAGCTCATCTGAGACTTCCGTCCTGCGACTGCGGAACGGAATTACAAACGTACGCTCTACTATGACAATGGTTTCACTGATTTATGTACTTACTCAGCAATAATACAAATACCTATACTATGAGACTCTTGCAAAACTATGTCCGACCGTATTTTGGCGCAAATCACGCATCTGTAGCCATCATGTGTAAAGTGCGTAGGGAGAAGACTATGCATCCCGCAGGCGGGACTAATGCAGCCATTAGCTCATGGTTGCCACAGCTACGCAACTTGCGCTCAAAATCCACCTCGAACATAGTTTTGCAAGAGGCTCCTATTAAATTAAACAAATAATTCATCACCTTGTTTAATAAGTTTAGCGCTGTTCATTGCAACGAGAATCGCACCGACCAACTGCGACAGAGCTGCAACGATCGGGGATAGATAACCCATTGCACTTAAAGATGTTCCACCTATAATTATGATGCCGCCGATTAAAAAGTTCTGAATAATAGTTAATTTCATTTTTTTAGCAAGCCGCAATAAAAATGGGATACGGTTCAATTCATTGTTCAATAAGGCGATCGTAGCGCTTTCTATGGCAACATCAATTCCCGCAGCTCCCATGGCGATGCCGATATTACTCTTGGCCAACGCCGGACCGTCATTAACGCCGTCACCGATAAATGCGACTTGATAACCTTGTCTTTTTATGCTATCTACATAATCAACCTTATCTATCGGAGAACATTCCCCTCGTGAGTGCGTTATATTCAATTTCTCCGAGACTTGTTTGACAACAGTGTCTCTGTCGCCGGATATCATTGCCATGTGGGTTACGCCTAAAGCAGATAAATGAGTTAAACATAGCGCTGCCTGGTCCCGTTCTTTATCGCTTAATCCAATCCAGCCGAGCGAATCTCCGTTTCGCGTTACGAATAACAAACTCATTCCAGATGCTTCTGCTTCATCAATATCTGAAAAACTATCGCATTTTATATTGTTTTCTTGCATCCAATTTAAGTTGCCAACGAGTATTTTATCTTCATTTTCACATGTTGCTTTAATGCCCCGTCCGGGTTCTTCATGCAGTAAGCGCGGTAAGTCAATATTAACATTAACCGATTTAGCTAGTGCAACTACGGCTTTTGCTGCAGGGTGGTTACTGCCCGATTCCCCTGAGGCTGCCGCAGCAAGCAATTCAGAAGATTCGATGCCTTCATTAGGTGATAAACGCGTCACCTCCAGAATGCCCGTCGTCAACGTTCCTGTTTTATCGAATATCACAGCATCGGTGCGAGCCATTGCTTCTATGTCGTTAACGTCTTTGAACAGCACGCCCAATCTTGCCGCCGCTGATAAGGACGCCACGACAGCTGCGGGTGTGGCAAGTATCAACGCAATCGGACAGGTCGCAACCAGCAATGCGATGACCCTGTCAAGCCCGTCTGGCTCATGGCGGTTGAAGTACAATACGGTTCCGGCTAACATCAAAACGATTGGCATATAGAACCGCGCATACTCATCAATCGTTCTTACAAACGGGAGTTTACTCTCCTGAGCTTTTAAAATGAGTTCTTTAACTTTGCCGATAGTCGTATCGTCACCGGCTTTCTCAACCTTATATCATGACCCCACTCAAGGTTTAGATGTAACGGCAAATACCGTTCATTAACCAATTTATCTACCGGTAACGACTCACCGGTTATGTTTGCTTCGTTGATTGAACTAATTCCTTTAATGATAATGCCATCCGCCAAAATATTTTCTCCCGGTTTAACGCGAATGACGTCGTCTGGTTTCAATAAGTGTCCTTTTACGTCTTCTTCTGAACCATCATCTAACAGTCGTCTGGCATTTCCCGGAGTAATTTTAGCAAGGGATTCAAGTCTGATTTCGGCGCCGCTCGCAGTGCATGTTTCGATAATAATAGAAAATAGTATAAACAGCGCAATGCAGGCCGATGTCTTTAAATCCCCCTGAACGCAACTTCCCAGAATAGCCAAAATCGCTAATTCATGCATCTTCATCGAACCCGATCGGAGATCACGTATTACAATGTGAAAGATCGGTATGATCAAAACGATAATTGCAATAAAGGTGCTTACTGACGATACGAAATTATGGTCGTCAATAATTCGTGTTGCTAAAAACGAATTGATTATAAAAATTAATCCTGTAACTAAGCAGATGATTTTTTGTTTCATAGAAACGATTTACTTGTCTTTACGATTTAAACTTCGTGGAAGATTGATTCTGATTTCTCTGTTGGCTGCCGGTTCGATAATAAATATTTCATCAACATTCGCCATGATTTTCTTTATTCTATCCTGGTACAGAGTCTGGCGTATAACTTCTGGATTGGTTTTGTAAAGGGGGTACAGTTTTTTAAATGTTGCAGCATCAGCTTCAGCCTTACTTATTTTTTTCGTCGCCCAGGTATACGCTGCTAATTCCAACAGAGATGCTTGACTATCGGCGATATTTTTTTGATCATCTTCAAAAACATTGGCGCTGGTCAAATCTTCCTGATATTTTTGATTAGCCTGAATGAGGTTATTGATGGCGTCTGTCAATTGACGGGGCCAGCTCAGCTGTAAATCCAGAGGATCGATTTCGATTCCCATTTTTAATTTACTTATAGTTTGCTGCAGTAAACTAAAAACAGACTCGTTCAGGACGTTTCTGTTTTTCATTATCTCATCACTATTCATTCTGGAAACCGATTTCAATAACGCATTATCGAGGCTGTGTTGTATAAATTGATCGACGCCATTAAATTTAAATACATGATCCAGCGGCTGGCTAATTCTGTATTTTAAAACACACTTGGCATGTAAGATATTTTGATCTGATGTAATTAAATATCCGTCAACACCGGGTTTTAGGAACATGGGTATTTCCGCAGCTATGCCTGTTTTTAACTCTTCATCAGTTTGTTTGTACCAAAATGTATCGGACTTAATAATTTGAGTTCGTTTTACCGGTATTTTGATAATTTCGTCTATGGGATAAGGCAGGGCAAATACCATTCCTGCTTCATCTTTTAATGATCCATGAACCGCTCCGAATCGCATGACAATGGCGTGTTCAAATTGTTCAATATTTCTAATGCCGCTGACAAGAAAAAAAATGACTAACAAGACGATCAAAATCCTTACAGCGGTAAATACAACTGAAAGCGCATCCTGAATTGCAATAATTCCTCTATTTTTATCATCGTTGTTTATTGATGATGTTTGATTTGTCTCATCCGGTTTCATATAAATGTATTTCTATGGATTTGCTTATTGCAAATAGTAGTATTGAGCATTTGACGCCACTATTAGTATCTTATCAATAATATTCGTGTATTTTTTGGCAAGAGTTTAATAATTCAGAGCTGGAATCAATATGGTTTCTTTAAGTTTTTGAGCGGTTATAACCAGTTCTTTTCCCAACTTTGTCAAGTAGGTATTTGTATGTTTTACCTGCCCTTTTTATAAGACCAAACACATTAAGTCTTTTAATAAGCCTTGATATTTTGCTGGTATTAAACGCGGGTAGTCTGGCCCTTATATCTTTGTTTCTAAATCCTGTGATGTTGTATTCCCCCCGCAAAACAGTAAGTAATAAGGACAGGTCTTCATGATAAAATAAATTGAACCCTTTGTAATTCCTGTTGCTCTGTTTTTTAGCTTGTGTGATTTTGTCGAGTCTTTTACGTCCGACTGTTTTGTTGTCAAAGGCAGAAATAAAGTACATACTCAGTGGTGCCCGTTTTGCCCTCAAACCTAATTTCTTCTTACTGAATCGTTTTTTGCAGGAAATATAAAGAAAACAAAAAATCAGAATTTTTTCAAGGTCAAATCGTTTTTCACGATGATATTATTTTTTAATTTCCCTAGTCACATTGAATTTATTTCCTCCTGACTCATATCGCCGTTTTTTTCTATACACTTCTCAAGGTAATACTGCAAGTAAGTTCGTGGATTGATATTATTCTGTTTACATGTTTGAATGATCGAATACATACAGGCGGACAATTCCCCGCCCAAAGTGAATGGTTTCCAATATAATTGTTTCTTCCCAGAGCACATGGTCTTATTCCGTTTTCCATTTTATTATTATCCATCGGGATTTCGGGATTACCAACAAATATAATCAGTCCCTCCCAGTGATTTTTCATTGATATCATTGCTTTAAGTCTGGCTTCATGAACTTCATCTTCACCAGCCTTAATCTCAACGTTGATTTCTTTTCCCATGTCATGAATGGCTTCACGTAATCTCGAATCGTGTTCTAAAAACATATCACTTCCGGGAGGATGTTTTACTCTCTGATTATTAATTTTGAACAGTTCGGCGATTTTCAACAACCATTCCTCTGCCCATCTGAGCAGTCCGTGCTCTTCGGGATATTTTTTTTTAATGTCAGTGAAATCTCTTCTCACATGAGCCCAGCAATAGGCCAGAAGAACCAAACCCAAACCGGCCAATATTTTGTAGGCAGAATACCTGTCTACATTCAATATTTTCAATTTCTCCTCAGGAATTTCAACTGGTTCTTTTAGTTGTACTATATCGGTAATCCCCAGAAGAGTTTTCGCAGGAACAGAAGCGCTTCTTGTGCCGTCAAGAACGAAAATAGCAACATCTTCAGATTTGAATCCCCACATATACCATAATTTTTTCATGGCGTCACAAAGCATGTACCAGCGAGTTTCATCAGCGTGCCATCTTATTCCATTTTGCAATTCAATAATAAGTTCTTTATAAAGAGGCTCCAAATAGGTTCCAAATATTGTTTTCAAACCACCGAAAACAGTTCCTGGAATCATATTGACTTCGTGTTGCTGCATGTCGAAAATTTGACGCTGAATCGGTATATGCTGTTGATATTTATCGATAAGAATATCAATCCATACTTCCAACCCATATTTTCCCTGCTGAATGAGTTTAGCCGGCATGGGAGCTGTTATTATTTTGGGAACGCCAGGGGCGTAATCGGCCGGAGGAGTATATTTACGCCTGATAGTACGTTCCACATACCATTCGACTTTTTTTCTGATCGTGTATGATACTTCATCCATGCCGTTCTGTTCCGTCCAATTCTCCGCCGGAATTCCATGAATGACTTCTCCCTCAGGCAGCCTAATAATTCTATCCACAATCTGCAGCCCTTTAGGAATTTTCCTTCCATTTCCTTTGTGGCCATCCTGACCTCCGGATTTTCTCTTTTTCGTGTCATTGTCCTTCTCCGCTTCAGTCTTTTTTTCTTTCTCCCCAGCCGATTCGTCTTCCCCGGCATTAGTGATTTCTGATTCGCTGGTTTCTTCAACTACAATAGAATTCCTATCCTCAACTTTGATATCTGACAATTTCAATTTCTCACTCTTCAAACCAAAAAGCATAGATGCGAATTTATTCGCTTTACCACGTTCATTACTCAATTCTCGTTCCAGTTGCCGAATCCTTTTCTCCAGATCTTTATTCGCCTCTTTTTCACAATTCAATTCCCCTTTCTGCTGTTCAATCCGTCGCTTGAGTTTATTGAATTCATCCACGGCAGCATCAAAAATCTGACGGAATTGTTCGTTTTCCTTCTTCAGCTGCTCATTTTCTACTCTCAGTCGCGAAAGTTTGCATGTTTCCGGACATTTTCCGTAAGAATGATTATGTCTGATTGACCTTTGCGCTTTCGGCAACTGTTATTTTCCTTTGGTAAGATTTCTTTTTTTCAGACTCTCATAATTACACTGGCTGATTTCCTGCAGCAGGGCTTTAACTTTCCTATATCTCTCATTCATTTCTTTTGCCTCGCCGATTGATCCGGGCGGAAGATAAAGATTTTTAGTTCTACCTTCTTTTTTCGAACTGAGATAATAGCAGATATGTTTCTCCCCATTGTTACAGGTGCAGTTCTTTCCGCATTTTGAGCGATACATGACAACTGAACCAATAATAATATCAAGGTTGCTCATCAGTTCCTTTTTTAATCTCTCTCTTTTTTTCATATCTGATATAATTCCTTAATTTTTAATTAAATTGCACGTATTAATACACGCAATAACACCACCGAAAATTAAATCAATGAAAAATTCGTCTTTTTTATTATTTTTTCAGGGATGGCTAAGGTGGAAAGCCAGGAGAGAATTCTAAAGAATACTTTAGCCGATATGTACTCTTGATTTAAGAAAGAATGAAGGTAGTATAAATGGCAACGTGGATCACTGAATACGTACGAAATAAATTCCAAATATCGTTTATTGGAAGCCCTGAACAATAAACCTAACACTGAAAGGCTGTAAATGTTTTTTTTCAAAGGGGCATAGCACATGGATTTGCTGCCGTCACGGTGTTCAACCTCACGGTAGTGTTTAAAAAAACTGATATCATTAGTTGTGGTTTCAAGACGGAGCAATTTGGAGAATTTGTCATACATTTTAATTGAGCTTTTACCCATTGTATGTTTAATACGGCTCCCTTCGATACGGATATTATAATTGTTGCCTATTTCGCCCTGGCATCTGGGATCTATTTTGTGTCCGAGAAAAGTGGCAATGTTATCCAGTTTTACCGTATGTATAGCAGTCGCAGTCAGTTCTGAATATATCGATTGTCGGTCTTCCTGGTTTTTAAAAACAATATCTGCAGCATATTCAGTCTGCATTATGCTCCAATGGCATACCTGATTGAATGATGCATGTACCGGACAATATGTTTTGGCTAGTTCATCAAGTTTTTTGTGTATTTTTTGAATGTCCATATTCTCGCAGACAGTTTGCGCCTTGTCAAAATCTTCGATGTAATCAAATGCGTTGTCTATCATAGAATACTTTATGCCCTGTTTGTCCAGTTCGTTGGCTAATATATTGTGCCCGTTAATATATATCTGTAATTTAAACGGGCGCTAGGTAGGAACTCTGACATAGCCGTAACCAAGATAAGGGTCAATGAAATAGAAGTAATAGTGCAAACATTTACCTTGCGTACCTTTGAGGAATGTTTTGCCCGACTCTTTGTCATGCCATGGTTTATAACTGCTACAGGCTTCCACGGCTGAAATAATATGGGCCAAGCCTGTATGAATCCCTTTTTTATCCAAAACTTTTTTAACTAAATCTTCTTTGCGGATATGTGATTTCGCCACAAATTCTATTTCAATATTATTGTCTTTTGCTATCTGTTGAGCATTGGCTCGCAATTGATTCTTAAACGGTTCCGCAAATTTGGGATAGTCAAAAATACGTTCTCCTTGACCACAAAGGTAGGATGTCATCCCTTGGGCATAACATATTTGAGGAAGTGTCCCCGTTATTATCAATCTATCGAAACAGCTAAGAACACCACTAATTCTTTCTTTGTACGTTGATGTGAGTAATTCCATTTTATTTACGTTTATTTTGAGATGTTTTACAGGATAGTTTACACTTTTGAGTATGCTGTAATAGATAACGCAAAAAAAATAATATCAATCAATCCCACGGGACCAACAAGGAATGTCGAATTTTGAAGTTTTTTCCTTCGTTTATTCATAATTCCTTGTTCGACATTCGATATTCAGGAATATTCTGGGAAAAAGCGTAAACTAACTACTTTCTGACGCCTGATGTGAAGCATCCCTTTGTTTCAATGTTAAATCATTCCTGTTTGGTTGTGGCTTGTCCACGTTAGGAAGTTCGGTATTTTAGGATTTTATTACTTATTCCTGCCATATTTTAATAAGTCATAGGGTGGAGTTTCAGGGTCAAGTATAATCGTTGTTTTTGTTTTCATCGTTTCTTCCAGTGCATCGAGTTTTCTTAGAAAAATTGCGAAATCCAAGTCTTCATTAAACTTTTCATATTGTTCTGCTGCTTTGATTAATGCTTCGCCGCGAATTCGTTTGGCTTCAGCCTCAGATTTTGCCAATTTTTGCGCCTTCATATTATTTGCATTATCCCGAATAATCTTGGCATTCTTTTTACTCTCAGACCGAATTTCCGCCGCCAATTTTTCCTGTTCCTGAATCATCTTATTGAAAATGCTTTGTGTATTCGATTCATGGAGATTTAATTGAGCAATGCCGATAAAATCAATATTGACGCCATAAATAGTCCGGCTCTTCTTACCGACGCTGGTTTGCAATTCATTTTCTATGGTTGACAGGGTTTCATCAGCCTTGCCTAACCGAACAATATCAAGCATGCTATGTCGTCTAAATATTGATTCTCTTTCGCTGGCAATCAGGCTTTTCAGGATTGATTCAGCTTCGAGAAAATTACCAACACTATTATAAAAAAGAATTGGGTCATTGATGTTCCAGGTACAGAATAATTCGACAATCAAATTGATATTATCACTCGTCACCGTTTCTCTTGGATTAAGTTTTAGTAATTGTTTTCGATTATCATATCGGATTATTTTTTGAATCGGCCAGGGCAATCTCCAATGCAAACCAGGTTGATCAACAAGTTTGAGATTACCGAGAGTTGTGGCCACTGCAGATTCAGATATGCGTAACTGATAGGCGCATAAGGCGAGAACGAATAATATCGCGACGATAAACGCGAATAGTGTCGGAATTTTTGATTTCACTTCAAGATTCTCTAGGTTGTTGTCAATTAATTTTGTAACTGATTATTGGCTTTAGGCGTCAGAATACATTTTCCCCGCACACAAGACGTTATTGATTCTGTCATCGCAAATGACCGCAAGCATGCAGGTTAACGTTCGGTCTGAAGTAAGCCTCCCAATGCACTTGCAGCTTAAGAAAGCAAACAACTTGCGAGCGCACACCGCAAACCGGCAATATTCGGCCATAAACTGATTCACTCAAATTATATACGATATCGGAATCCTCTGCATCGTTATTCAACTGATACATCCAAAATATTCGGGCTTGATTTCTTCAGTTCAAGATTAATAACTTCTTTTGTACTTTTTGAATTTGTGACTATTTTCCTAACGTCTCTCAGCCATTCTTCGAGGGTATCCATTGTTAAACGTGATTTATATAATTTTGGGTATTCTTTATAAATTTTATATTGCTTCAGGTAGTTTTTTTTCTCGATTTCAGCAAGACTTATTGTCAAAACCGTATCACTTTCAGCCTGTTTTATGATTTGATTGATTTCAGCTTCTGCTTCGGCTATGGTTTGAATTGCGTATTTTTGAGCACGTAGTTGATTGCTGATTTTCGCTTGTTGAACCGTAACTAATTGTTGAAATGATTTGGCGACTGCGGGTGGAGGCTGAATATAATCTACATTAACATGTGTTATATCGTAGCCGAGTCCATGTTTATCTGCTGCCGACTGAATGTCTGACCTTAAACCTTCTGAAAGGCCCGTAAAATTATTACTGATTAATTCATAAAAATCGTTATTCAGGATATGGCGATTCAGAATTTGTTTGCTTAGCAACTTGAGTAATTCGTCATTAGATTTGTGGATTGTAAAATACTTGGCCGGATTATCGATCGTGTAATGCACATTAATACTTGCAGATGCAAGATTTACATCCAAAATCTGAGTCTTTTGGTTCGCATTTTTAATTTCGGACATATTACTTCCTGCAAGAAACACATTACTATTAAACGCTTCATGATCCCACAACACAATATTGGCATTTTCTTCATTGTCGTTCCTGGATGTCCCTGTTGTTGGCGTCGCTCCGGTGGACGAATTGTATATTTTATTTACAGGGATTCTGTGGATTCGATTGATTGGCCAAGGATAATTGAGGTAAAGTCCCTGAGAAAGTTCTTCCAGTGTCGTCGATCCCATATATTCTTTAAGAGCAGTTTCTCCGGGGTGTACGTAGGTAAAACATGTTAATAGAGCAAGTGTCATTGATTGAATGAACAGGTAGGGAATGAAAATTTTAGTGCAAAAATTCTGCAGCCACTGTTCAGATACATTGACACCAAATTGATATTCGATGATCTCTGCTAAATTTGCGACAAGTCGTTGAGGTTGATTTATCAGTCCCAACAGGCGGCTGTTATATATCGATAAGTTTACTGCATCTGCTGTTTTAGGCCGATATTTTTCTATGACAAAAATGACGAAGCGCTCAATTGCAATACTAACGGCAAGGCCACATATCAGCCATGTATGCCACCGTGCAAAATTATCAAATCGCCAATAAAATAACAACGATACGATACCGCTGATCAGACAGATGAATGACCCGAAAATCATGTAATTAGCCAAAGGGACAATATAAGAATTTTTATTTCCTTCGGCAATTCCAGAACAGTATTTTCCCATGATAAACAAGCCGCATGAAAATGAAATTAATACAGAAGCGCTAAAAAGTAAAGGATTGAGATTGTCGGGCAGAATGACATGAGAATGATTGAGTTCCAGGTAGATAATGCCGTAACATAGCGAAAGTTCAATGACGCTGATTAACATAATCAGGGTCGGCAGAATAACCCTGTTGAATTGTTTGTTTGAATTTTGCAATCGCCCCGATAAATGATCGATTTCGTTTTCAAATAGAGCGCCGGATTTATCTATCTTTTTATTTTCTTCAACTTCCTCATCCGCCAGCCTCTGCATATATGAGTGGATAAATGAAATGAATGCGATGAGTGCGGAGACTAACAGAACGTTTGCTGTTTGAACAATAAAATGAATTGAAATCCCAGGTTCAAAATTGTAACTAATCATATAAAGAGCTGCGCTGAAAATTAATTGAACGATTGCAGCCGCTAAAGATAATTTTCCATTGTAATGTTTTTGATGCATCATTCCCCTTGAATCTCTGTTCGTTCGTAAAGGGTTATGGCTATCGTGACGCAAATGCACAAAAATGCAATTGATTGGATAGCGCATGTCCCATAAAAATTAATTGGGATATCCAATCCCTCTCCCAATCTATCTGATACCCAAAATATTTGCCAGTTTGGAACAATTGCTTTTATGAAAATTGAAAGGGGATTATTGAGTAAGATTATATTAATCAAATATTCTGATATCAAGCCAAAGAAAAACGCAATAATGCCAATACTTAAAACGATAACAGAATCGGCGGTAACTGCTACGGGCAACATTAGGGATGAAAATACAATGACGGCAAACAAAAGTATCGCACCGCTTTGTAGTCCCAGCCAGTCAAAAAGGTGATTGTCCTGAATCACTATTTTCATGACAATCCCAAGAACAATTAGACAACTTAAAATGATATTTGCATAGAATACATATGAACCGTTGAATACAAAATGACGTCCCGCGCTGACAAGCAAGGCCACGATAATTATGCTCAGATATATGATAAGACTCGGTAGATTCAAATATTCAGGATTAGAAGCCGCTTCAGATATCCATAAATAACCCGCTAATTCAGATATGTGCAGAAGTATGATGCTGATGAAAACTCCACTCCACTTTCCCAAAATCAGACATGTGGGACTAATCGGGCGGCTCAACAGTATGGAACCGGCGCCGCGTCTAATATCGTCAGTAATGGCCCGAGTAAACCCGAATGTAATGCCAAGACATCCAATCATAAAGATTAAAGCCTGGCATTGATCGCGGTATAACTGCATGTGTTCACCGTAGGTAAAGCCGGGTACGCACCCGAGAAGGGCGATTAATAATAATGCCGTTAAATGTAAAATCAGATAAAAAGGATCACCTAAAGTGACAATAAATGAATTTCGGACGATTGCTCGATATTGTCTCAGCCACATTTTGCGTAAATGTTAAGGTTTTATATTTTGTATGATTCAATCGATTTTCCGGCAATGTGCACATGTGCCGTCGATTTGAAACAAATGATTTTTTGGGATGAATTTTTTGTGCTGTTCTATATACCACTTTAGTGGTGAAAAAAT